>JAABUP010001496.1_pt1 | contig 49041 bp, 60 predicted proteins | sample 5559201 | NCBI WGS metagenome assembly JAABUP01 (sample SAMN10711887, study PRJNA513373) | rock metagenome | isolation source: Antarctica rocks | place: Antarctica | reverse complement strand
CAGCACCAATTTGCTCCCATGTTTGAGAAGCCTTCAAAACGATGCGGTATCCGATGATTAAGCTTCTCTTCTTCGGGATCCGTCTCTGCGTTCGATTTGCTTATACACTTGGTGACAACACTCTTGTAACACTTCTTGTGACAAGTATACTTGCAATCCTCACATTGCATGCCTGCTGAATACTTGAGGAAGTCTCCACACAGAGCGCACCGCATGATGTTATAGAACTGTTGTTGTACGAATTTGTGGCCGTGCATCTCGTGGACTTCCTCTTTACGTTGCCGGATAGCACCTTTGCGATTAAGGCCAATATCGAAAGGTCTTCTATCCTTCATTTGCTTCGCTATGGTAGACATCAGCAAGGTGCGATAGAGCAAAAGTCTCCGAGTGGCTTACCGAAACTCATAGACAAGTGTATCTGCCCTACAGGCTCAAGAGCAAACCATGCGTCGACGGCGATCTGATTTGACTGGGCAGCAGCTGGATTAGGATTGAACCCTTGTAAGGGACCTGCTCCAGTAGATCCTTTTGATGACCGATCCTGGTAAGCATTTGCACCGAGCGACGAGTCTTGACGGCCACCGGCGCCGTCATTTTCCATTTTGGCGGCGGATACCCAGCCCGAATTGTTGAATTCAGTTTCAATCTTTTTTCGCCTCATCTCTTCGGCTATGTCAGCTATCCTAATCCATAGCATGCCAATCGGAGTCGGGTGATCGCCAGCTTTGTCGTAAACAGTAAGTTCAATCTCATTGGCCTTGTCAATGTCGATGTTGTGTAGCTCATCGGTCCATTTATCGGTCCTGGTGGACTTTGTTCTTCCTTTAAAATTATCCTCAACCTTCAAGATCACGAACGTCTCCGGGCCCCGAGCAAACCGACCCGTCGCCGCATGATCGACGTCCTTGACAGCATGTATTCGCACTGAAAGGTGACCGGTCAGTGGTCTGCGCATGTTCGGCATGTTCAAACTATCATCTGTTCATGGATGGATTAGCCAGTGATCTCTACAGTATCGAATCTCGGCTCAGGAAGCCTACCATCAGGAGCATCCGCCGTACTCTCCATGTCTACGTGTAGATCCTCATAACGCTTCAATGCCTGCTTCAAAAGTTGAATTTTCTGGTTGCTTTCAATCCTTCGACCCTCCGCATCCGCTCGGCTCTTCCTGTCCCCTTCCATCTGGTAAAGCCTGATCATCTTCTCTATACCATCCTTGTACTGCTTTTCCACGCTGAGTTTGAATTCAAGTTGTGATAACATGAGCTGGATCCGCGGTCCTAAGTAAGGTGTATCGTATTTGATGAGATCTATGTAGTGCCGTGTCAGTACTCGCAATACTCGAACATCCAGTCCATCCGGCCAACATACCTAACTTGCTATAATTCGGCCTTGCCTTTGGCGTCGTCGAGGATGGTGCAGGAGGACCAAACGGCGCTCTCGGTGGCATCATACCATGTCCACCTCCAAGCTGGCTATACCCTCCTGGTCCTGGATCCCCGTAATCTCCACGGTCACCGTAGCCTCCACGAGCGTCCTTAGGCGGCGGCGCTGGGGGACCGTCTCTGGGACTATTTCTCAGCCCTCTCTGCTGCGGTGATGAAGACCCATGCGCTGGCGGAGGAGGTCCACCATTGCTCCCTGAACCCATTGACATCCCTTCCATGCCTTGACCCATCCTACGCATCTGCAACTCCCTCATTCGATCCTCCAAATATTTGATATTCTTCCGCCCTTCGCGGATCTGGGAGTCCGCGCGTTGCTGGACAGTAGGATTATCGGTCTGCTGTCGCAAAGCGCTCGCGCCATTGATGAGGGTCTTTTCCCGCTCAATCTTCTTGTAGACCTGGCTGATAAGATTGTCGTCGTTCATGATTGCTAGTGTCTATGTTGTTCTTGCTACTAAGAAATACGCAGGTGTATGTTGAGCTTGCTGGATGTCAGCTCCCTGAGGTTGTCGTCCAGAGTAAACCACTTGCTGCTTTCGATTAGGTGGGCCAAGATAAAGCCTGAGCAACTCTGGGAGGTTCGAAACCACCTCTGAGGTTCCAAAGCTACGAAACGGTTCCCAAGGCTCAAATCTATAGTCCTCTGCCCCGTAATATGACAGTCATGAGATCGTGCGCAACGGTACTGAATTTGAGGTGAAATGTTGAATCTCGCCGTAACAAGATCGGCCGCTCCGCCACGGTAGGAATCCTGGGATCAGAGAAGAGTGCCTTCAAAGCTCAAGAAGATCAGAGACGTGGGATGTTGAGCGAGTTCAAACGTGGTTGTGGTGAGCTGGTGTTGTCGGGCCATTGGAAACAACGCATGTGTGATTCGTCATTCTCTGGAGGGGTGGGGATTCTTGTTGTTTTGGCTCGAGCCACAGAACCTTGTCCGTCAACCGATTACTGCCAACATGCAGTAAGAGTACTCAACCGGTGAGCATCATTAAAGGTGTCGAGTAGAGATTACTCTCACGGTACTCCGTGTTTATACTCTCAAAGGCACGTCATGAATGTGTCGTGTGTCATCAATCAAGCAATGCATGGGATTCTCTAGCGTCGCCGGAATCATATCTTAAGGGGGCGGCTGTGTAACTGTATGTGCAAGTTGAGAAACCCATAATCCCAGCAATGGCAAGGCGTTGCGAACTATACTATGATGGTCTGCGAGCAGGCGTGCTTTATGAGCGACCTTGTCCTCATAGTCCTACGATGATAGCTCTACGGCAAAGCTCGGTGAATATCCAACAGGCGATGATACGACGTCAGTCATGGCCTCAGCTCCATCCCACATGCCTGGAGATATACCTTCGAACTTTTCTGCCCCTGCAGTCCTTCGCTCTGCGAATTCCATGCAGTAAAGGCCGAGCCACGGGAGAGAGCCCCTATATAGTCAAGGTCGGTAGTGCATGAGAAAGTCCGCGCGTCTCCAATTGCTCTGAATCCAACCGCGCGACGGATAATTTCTATGACTATGACACTAAGGAAATCGCAGGATGACAACGAATTCGGTTACGAGGGATTGATGCCTTTCCTTGTGCACACGCTTCCGTATCTCTTGCTCCCAATATATCACATCGGCATCCTCCTCATCTCCTCGAGCGTCCAGTACTTCCTCATATTTTCTGCTCCCAGCGCCCTAACTTCATCTTCCAGGTGCGCCCATAGCACGCCTCCAAAAGTGTCCATGAGGAACTTCATCTCCTCTAACCTCAGCTCCTTCTCTCCACTCCTGCATTCCTCAAGATAAGTCTCGAATTTGTCTAGTCCGGCATGTATCTTTCTATGCTGTGTTAGAAGTTCTAATTCTTTCCGAAACTCGGGCATCTTCTTGGAGAGGATAGGGAATATGTGATTCTCTTCGATTGAATGGTGCATTTCAAGATGGTGGCAGAACTGAAGACCCATAGTGAGGAATTGGCGAAGTGATATATTTGAGGGACGTCGCCCACTAGAGCAAGCAGCATAGAGGGTCTTCCAACTCTGGCGGAAGTTACTGTGCTGTTGGTCGGAAAGTAAGCATTGCACGGTGTCGAGACTGCGTTCACTTCTGGATCTCACAAATATCTCCATGTGATCCGCCATACTGTTATACGCCCTCAAATCTGCCATGGAAAGCTTTGGCAAATTAACTTCCGTTACTGCAGGTCTCTCAGCCGGCTGTGACTGCGAGGTTTCGGCCATTTCTCTGCGACCAAGACGTGATCCTACGCCTGCGTATCGTAGTGATGGACGGACAAGGCTTCTCCCGTACATGCACGCTGTGTCTCTAAGGGCAAACGAGTTCATGGAACGAAGACATTGTTGTTTGCCGCCGCAGCAGCTCTTCTACAACCTGTGTAAAAAAAAAAGTCATTATTCATCATTGGCAATAATGCATAGTACTGGCTTGCTAAGGTCGTCTTCTCTGATTAATAATGATAAACTGAAGAGGTTAAGTCAGCCGCGGCAACCGGGTACCGTATTCGCCGTGGAGCAACGTTCTTCCGTACAAGGAAAGCACCTAAATTTTCAATCATCAGATCACCCTGAGCTTCAGCAGTGGCTCCAAATGTGCCCGGAGTAGGACCTTTGAGGAATGTGGTAATGGTACCGTCCTTGGCCATAGTGCGACCTGATGGGGGTGACACTCCAACGATGTACCGGTCATTATGATTGGAGCGCAAATGAGGAGAGAAGATCTACCGATATTGCACTTGGACAGCTAACAATGAGCTAGATGAACTTTGGTGAGAGAGCAAGAGCACGAGTCCGCAAGGGTGAGATGAGGTGGCAGTCAGAAGGAACGCTGTGCAGTATGGAAGCAGACATGGCCGGGCCGCCATACCGACATGTACATACAATACTTCATTCCACGAGTCAGGTTCCGTGCCATTAATAATAATTGCGGGAGGCTTCCAAGCTTGACAGGGCAGCGTGTGGGGTAGAGTACCCTCGAGTCCCTACCCCGCATTTGCCCATGCTTTCCACCAAACGTTGATGCGCGTACCTGATCATCCCGGTCTTGGAGAATTGGGATACATGTGACCAGCCGTCAGGGTTCAATCCTTCACCTCCTCCCGCAGAGGGGGAACGAGAGGGGAACCCGCTTCAATGTAACCCCGAACAGTGACAGTTGCTAATCGACTTTTGTATATCATGGCGCCTTTGACGCATGCTTCTCGTGTAGTCGTTGGCAATTTCGAGGCAAAGCCGACAACATCATGGGACTCTCTAGATACATCTATGGCCTTGCTTTATCATGTCTGGCACTCCAGGGTGCCGGACTGACAATGGGAGGAAAGCCGAACCAGATCATCAAGCCATATAAACGCGAGCCTCTACAAGACATTGTCAGTCATTGATGGAGCATATCGGCAAGACAGTGCGGCGGGACCCTGACGTGTCCTAGGTCACTTGGGACGCGCACTCCATTTTCGTACGCGGAGAACGAGTCATGCTGTATAATGGCGAGTTTCATCCGTTTCGGTACGTTCCCACCAGCTTGATCCTCGCTGTTCACTATGCTAACACATTGGCAGGCTCCCTGTCCCAAGCCTTTGGCTAGATGTTTTCCAGAAGATCAAGGCGTTGGGCTTTAGTGGTGTCTCTTTCTACGTTGACTGGGCACTTCTAGAAGGCAAACAGGGGAACTTCACTGCTGAAGGCGTCTTCGCCTTTGAGCCTTTTTTTGCTGCCGCGAGCAAGGCTGGCGTCTACCTAGTTGCTGTAAGTCAAATTCCTGATGATGTGCTTCACGGAAGCTTATAAGGGCCACTATCAGCGCCCTGGGCCTTATATCAACGCGGAAGTGTCTGGTGGAGGTTATCCGGGCTGGCTTCAGAGGTATAAAGCGGTCCTCAGGACTCCTGATTATCTCCCGGAAACGGACAAGTGAGCCGGACGAAGGTGATTCGTTTTTGCATTGTTACACCGCGGCTGACTGGATTGTAGCTATGTTCGAAACATTGGTTCCATCATTGCGAAAGCTCAGATCACCAACGGTGGCCCTGTTATCCTTGTGCAGCCTGAAAACGAGTATACTTTTGCTACCCCGGGGACTGTTTTCCCGAATCGTGCCTACTTTCAAGCTGTAGAGGACCAGCTCAGAGCCACCGGAATTGTCGTTCCGTTCGTAAGCAACGATGCCGCCCCGCTTGGGTTGTTTGCTCCTGGTAGCGGCACTGGCGAAGTTCAAATATACGGCCACGATTCATACCCCTTGGGCTTTGACTGTGCCAACCCCTACCAATGGCCCGACGGTCATTTACCAACATACTTCCACACACTGCATCTCAAGCAGAGTCCAACCACTCCCTATACGATATCTGAATTTCAGGGTGGCTCTTTCGATCCATGGGGCGGGTCGTCTTTCGCGAAGTGTGCCATACTGCTGAACGAGCAATTTGAGCGGGTTTTCTTCAAGAATGACTATAGTGTAGCCATCGCTATCTTGAACATTTATATGGTACGCAATCTCACCACTTATGAGCAAATCTGAACCTAAATTTGTCCAGATCTATGGCGGGACCAACTGGGGTAATCTTGGCCATCCTGGGGGCTATACCTCGTACGACTACGGCGCTGCCATCACCGAAGAGCGACTCGTGACTCGCGAGAAGTACAGCGAGCTCAAGCTCGAAGCCAACTTCTTGAGAGCTTCTGGATCAGCCTACTTGACAGCTGTCCCAAGCAACGCTACTAACGGCTCTTACGTGAATACTGATGCTCTAGCAACCACTCCTCTAAATGGCAACAAGACAAACTTCTACATCGTTCGGCACGCAGCATACAACACTCTGGCTTCAACCAACTACAAGTTGACTGTTCCTACCAGTGCTGGAAACATCAGCATTCCACAGCTCAGTCCGACATTGACTCTTAATGGACGGGATTCGAAGATCCACGTGACGGATTATGATGTCGGTGGAATCAACATGCTATACTCGTCCGCAGAGATATTCACATGGTCGGTCATGTTTTCTCAACTTCTCCCAGTGGAGCTAACGGTGTCCAAGGAAGAGTTATGGCTCCAGGAAAGTGCTTGTTCTTTACGGTGGTCTTAATGAAACTCATGAGATTGCTTTCTCCAACTGCAAACACTATGAAGTAATCGAAGGCGCTGGACTTACGGTCCAGGCCCAAAATGGAGCGCTTTTGATCAACTGGGCAGTGACACCAGATCGTAAGATTATAGAAATAGAGAAAGACCTCTTCGTTTACATCTTGGGTACGCCCCTGTCACAATATAACGAAGTCCAGTACTGACATATCTGGACAGACCGCAATGATGCCTACAATTACTGGGTCCTAGATATTCCAGGGCAAACCCCAGCCGATAATTACACCGTTCCCACAGCCTCCTCTGTCATCGTCAAGGCGGGCTACTTGCTCCGCACCGCAAGGGTCAGCGGTAGTGGATTGTACTTGACTGGTGATCTTAACGCCACTACCTCCATTGAGGTTATTGGTGGAGCTCCGAAAGGATGCTCAGAGCTTTTCTTCAATGGCAGAAAGGTTCAGTCATCACAAGACAAATACGGCGTTGTGACCGCTAGCGTCATCTATTCCTGCCCAAGTGTGACTCTGCCCTCCTTGACGGATCTCGACTGGAAGTATATTGACAGCCTTCCGGAAATTCAGTCAACGTACGACGACTCTGCTTGGACCAATGCAGATGTGAAGATGAGCAACAACTCCGTTCAAAATCAAACTACGCCCACCAGCTTGTTCGCTAGTGATTACGGTTACAATACTGGAAACCTTCTGTATCGAGGTCACTTTACCGCTACCGGCAAAGAGTCTACTCTTTACCTCGAGACCCAAGGAGGCACCGCGTATGGCGCATCGGTTTGGCTGAATAGCACTTTACTTGGATCCTGGCCTGGCATTGACAAGGACTCTAACTACAACCAAACGCTCACTTTGCCGAACCTCAAATCTGGTCAGCCGGCTGTTTTCACAGTGTTAATAGACAATATGGGTCTTGATGAGGACTTCACAGTCGGTTCAGACAAGATGAAGAATCCGAGAGGTATCTTGAAATACGCTCTCTCCGGCCGCGACCAATCGGCTATTACCTGGAAACTCACAGGTAACCTTGGCGGCGAAGATTATCAAGATAAGGCCCGTGGTCCGCTCAATGAAGGCGGTCTGTACGCAGAAAGACAAGGATATCACCTGCCATCACCGCCGACCGGAAATTGGAAGAACAGTAAGCCGACTGATGGCATCACATCTGCTGGTGTTGGGTTCTACACTACTTCGTTCAACCTGGACATGCCAGTTGGATACGATATCCCGATGTCGTTCGTTTTCACTAATGACACAGCAACCGGTGCGGCTGTGTCTGATTACAGGGTCCAGCTGTACGTTAATGGCTATCAATTCGGAAAATACGGTAAGCTCCATCCATGTTCCTTCTCTCTTATACTTAAGTTGCCATCTTCCACCTTTGTTCCCTCTTGGCAGCCTTCATAAGTCGTTAACGACGGTCAACAGTGAATAACATCGGCCCACAAACTTCGTTCCCAGTCAGCGAGGGTATCTTAGATTATCACGGTGTGAACTACATTGCGTTGTCTTTGTGGGCTCTTGATGCCAGCGGAGCCAAGATTGAGAATATACAGCTTGTGACCGACGCCGTTATACAGTCAGGCTTTGGAAAAGTGGAGCTGTCGCCTATGCCGGGTTACACGCGGCGGCCAGGGGCGTACTAGATTCAGACGAGTTGAGGATTGCCGAAGCAGACTCAATGCAACAGGGTTATGTAGATAGCAGTCGGAACCAAGCTCGACAGAATAAGCCTGAAAAGATCAATGACTATCGGATAGGACAAGTAGTTCAGATGCAGGGACAATCGGCCTCGGACCTCAAGCCATACGTAGGTCTCACATCAGATCTCGCAACACTTGACCCGTTATCGGTGGAGTAGTACATACTCCTAGCCGTCCCGTAACGGTAATGAAAGACAATCTTTTCATGATTTCGCACGTGTTTTCGTGACAAATCCAATCTGCAAAGCGTATTCCCTTATGTACCCAACAACAACTCCCCATACCGCCCAACACCACCAACACCACCATCACCACCACCACCACCCCACAACTCCATGGCTCTCTACACCCGAATACTCGACCTCCTAAACAACCCCAAGCACACAAAATGGCTCTCTGCCACCCTCCTCGCATTCGACGCGCTCCTTTGCGCCCTCATAATCTGGAAGATCCCCTGTAACCCCCCTTTTCCCTCCAATCCCCAGATCCCCATCATCACAACTAACCTCACACACTCCCCCAGACACCGAAATAGACTGGCAAGCCTACACGCAACAAATCACCCGATACCTCTCCGGCGAGCGCGACTACACCCTCATCAAAGGCAGCACGGGACCTCTCGTCTACCCGGCCGCGCACGTCTACATCTACACCGCGCTGTACCACATCACGGACCAGGGGCGAGATATCCTGCTCGCGCAGGTGCTGTTTGCGGGGTTGTATTTGGGCGTTTTGGGGGTGGTCATGGCTTGTTACAGGTTGGCCGAGGTGTGTTCTACCGTGGTACATTCGTTGCAAGAACAGTTTGAGTGGAGCTTGTGTGCTGAAAAGGCTTACTGGGGTTGGTAGGCGCCGCCGTATCTTTTCCCTCTGTTGGTGCTGTCGAAGCGGTTGCATAGTATCTTCCTCCTGCGGCTTTTTAACGACTGCTTTGCCGTCGGCGCGCTGTTCGTGGCCATCTACGCGTACCAGCGCCGGATGTGGACGGTTGGATCGGTGGCGTATTCGTGGGGCGTCGGTGTGAAGATGAGTTTGTTGCTGGCGTTGCCGGCTGTGGGGATCGTGCTCTTTCAGGCCCTGGGGGTGCAGAGGGCTGTGAGGCAGGCTCTGCTTATGGGGCAATTGCAGGTAGGTATTATCATGGATTGGGTTCTTTAGAGGCTAATCATGGGCGCCAGGTTGTTCTTGCATTGCCATTTCTGCCGACGAACGCAATTGGGTATTTATCACACGCATTCGAGTTTACTAGACAGTTCCTCTACAAGTGGACAGTCAATTGGCGCTTCGTGGGCGAAGATATCTTCCTATCACCCAGGTTCTCCATTGTCCTGTTATCCACACATCTAGTGCTCCTCATGCTGTTCCTTGCGACTCGTTGGATCAAGCCAACAGGCCTCCCGCTACCGCTGTTTATCCGTACCGCACTCCATCCTCCACCACCCTCAGCTCAGCAACAGATATCCCTTGCAGTTATACCCTCCTTCACCCTCACGACCATACTCTCCGCCAACGCCATTGGCATGCTCTGTGCGCGGAGCTTGCACTACCAGTTCTTCGCTTACATTGCGTGGGCCACGCCGTTCTTGCTGTGGAAAGCTGGACTGCATCCTGTACTGCTGTACACAGTCTGGGCGGCGCAGGAGTGGGCGTGGAATGTCTATCAAAGTTCGAATACCAGCTCCATGCTCGTCGTTGCGTGTCTCGCGGTGCAGGTTGTAGGCGTCTGGTGGGGGACAAGGAAGGATTTTGAGGACGTCAATAGTACACACGGCCATGTGGGCAAAAAGCATCCGCACTTGGAGTGACAGATCAATCATCGAAATTGCTGTGAAAGGCTACTCAAGTGTCCGTGTCGGACTCGTCGGTTGGCGGCATCTTGCCGACCACAGAGTCATCCTCGTCACTGCCCTCTGGATAAGAGGGCTTCTTCACAAACTCCTTCGGCCTGATTGGACCATGAGCAGCTACAAGGTCTGGCCTGGGCAAACTTGATGACAGAGAACATACCAGTATATCTCTTTCCGCCACTGCTTCTCGTCCCTGACCACGTTGACAATCTCGCCGTCCAACTTGTTGTCCCGACCATCAAAGGCTCTCGTGTCCACAAGGACGAATCCACCTCGCTTGATCCATATCGTGGAGCGAAAGCGTGACGGCAATTCAACCAAGATTGACTTTCCCGATGGCAAGTCGACCGAGTAGAGATTATTACCCTCCACCTTGAGGACGCGTGCTATCGATTGATCATCGGATAGTGTTGCAGGAGGAGTTGATGTCTCCTGTGCTGTCGCGAGTAGGTCCCGCTTTGGACGGCCCATCTTGAGAAGGCAAGGAGATTTCTGGTCGTGGTCAAGCGCAGGGCTCGTTTCAGCAGATCTGGAAGGCGAGCCGAAGTGAAGAAATCTGCAGCTTTGTACCGGAAAAGGTACAGACGCAGACTGCAACTTCTGTCTCGGAACATCTCTCGCCTACAGGAACTTTCTGACATCCACCGTAAGCGACAAGCAGAGCAGTGTTTGAAATCCCAATCAACTTGCCTTCATTACACCAGGATTGCGCAGGTTATTGGATTTTTCAAGATGCCACTAGCACCGCAACTTCAGCAGGGCATGCGAGACTTCCATCGGGCAAACGGGACTGAATATGATGCCAGTAGCTCAACAGAACCTGACGATCCTCCACCAATAGGGGAATGGGCCGAGAGGCTCGTGGGCAAGAGGCTGATCTCAGAGAATGAAACAAACGACGAGACCGTACGTCCATACTGTCCTTGACGTTGAAGTGTCTCTTCTTGTTCTCCATTTGGTAGCTCAGCCCAGCACTCATAGAAACAACCTTTGCTGAAAGATCTGGATGTTCAAACGTTCGGATCTACCCAAACCACACCGGATGCTAAACATGTATGACGATTGCAGATTCTGGAAGGACAGGTATGCTGACATCAACTGCTTTGTGCGATCTGATGGCACAGTAATCTGAGATCCCTTTGCAGACTCAACGTCCACCTTGGGTGGACTATGGCTAGCTCTCAACTGCTTCTGCGCTGGCGGAGTAACTCTCGGAACATCTCTCCACAAGCGAGAAGAAACCCCACCAAGGGACCCCGCTACTGTATAGTAGAATAGTCTTAACCGGACCGACTCTGCTATACTTTATTAACCCCATTGACGATGTCGTGACCTGCGCTAACGTCTACTTCGCAGTTATCCCGAGCTCTGAGTCGGAGTCATATCAGACTGCTAGTACATGCCGCTTCTGACCTGCACTTGCAAGTCTTGACCTTTCTTATCCTGAGATGACTTGCCATTCTCTCTCCAGCTGTTTCATTCTCCTTTAACAACATAGATATTGGATATCTACCTCGTATATCTTTTTCATCTCTTTTCCAGCCAGTGAACGCGGAGCTACAATGTCTACCTACTCATTCGGCGCTTTCATCGATCATGACAGCGATCCTCATATCACCGGACCGCCAGCAGTTCTCCACAAAAATGACCATACAATGGCTCCCACACCAAATGCATACGAGTTGGATGAGATGACCTGGGGCAGCCGATATAATGGCCCTTCAATCCCACCAACACCAAGCGGAACACAGACGCCCATTACACCCAATGAGCTCGAGTTGAGCAGGCCTCCAAGTCCGAGAAGAGACGAACCTGCCGTTCTGGTGCAGAGTCTATACAACCCTCCAATGAATAAGTGGAGATTTGGCAGTGCGTGTCTGATGTGCTTTGGGAATGGATTGAATGATTCTGCGCCTGGCGCTCTCATTCCGTACATGGAGAGCGACTACAAGATTGGCTATGCTATTGTTTCGCTCATTTTCGTCACGAATGCCTTGGGCTTTATCAGCGCGGCGTTTATAACTCATGCTCTTCAGGCAAAGTTAGGACGAGCGAAGACATTGATGTTGGCTGAAGCAGTCATGATGTTAGCCTTCATCATGATCGCCTGCACGCCTCCTTTTCCAGTGGTAGTAGTTGCGTACGTCCACTACCCTCCAACACTCTCAGCAGCATGAACTGATGGACTTCCTCAGCTTCTTTTTGACTGGCCTCGGCATGGCCGTCAACCTAGCCCTTAACAACGTTTTCTGCGCCAACCTCGTCAACAGCACCACCACCCTCGGCGCCTTCCACGGCAGCTACGGCATTGGAGGTACCGTCGGCCCACTCATGGCCACCGGCATGGTCACTCACGGCATCGTCTGGTCGCACTTCTACCTCATCACCCTCGGCGTGACGGCCCTCAACCTCGTTTTCGCCTGGTGGGCTTTCCGTGCCTACGAACAAGACGTGCCCGTCCAACTCCTCTCCGCGCTCGAACGAACCGCATCTCGCCGGGCAGCAGCCGAAGCAAACGAACAGTCCAAAATCCAACTGCTGAAGCAGGCCGTCCGCAACAAAACAACCCTCCTCGGCGCTCTCTTCATCTTCGCCTACCAAGGCGCCGAAGTCTCCATCTCCGGCTGGGTCATCTCCTTCCTCATCAACTACCGCAACGGCGACCCGGCTCGAGTCGGCTACGTCACAGCCGGTACACACACCCTCCCCTCTCCACCCTTCCCAAGCTTCCACTCCCACCAAGCAATCCCTCATACTGACTTCACACCACAGGCTTCTGGGCAGGCATAACCCTCGGCCGCTTCCTCCTCACGCACCCCTCGCACGCCATCGGCGAAAAAACAGCCGTGACAACCCTCATCCTCGGCGCGCTCGCATTCCAACTGCTCGTCTGGCTCGTCCCCAACACAATCGGCGACGCCGTCGCCGTCGCCTTTGTCGGCCTCCTCCTCGGCCCCGTCTACCCCTGCGCCACCGCCGTTTTCTCAAGACTTTTACCAAGGAGTCTGCAGATGAGTAGTTTGAGCTTTGTCAGTGCGACGGGGAGTGCGGGGGGCGCGGTGGCGCCGTTTTTTACGGGCTTGGTCGCGCAGGCTAGGGGCACTTGGGTGTTGCATCCGATTTGTGTGGGGTTGTTTGTTGGTATGGAGGTTTGTTGGTGGTGTTTGCCGAGGGTGAGGAAGAGGATGGAATAGTAATTTTGTTTTATACGGATTGGGATTCGGAGTGGGTGGTGGTGTAGAGGGGGACTTGGGTCTTGTATGTCGGTTTTGTTTGCATGGGTTTGGAGTTTGGGGGGCTTTTGGGTTTTCGGTTGTAGACAGATGGGCTGAGGGACGAGGGTCATAGACGCATTGTAGGAGTCAAATTCTTCCATAGAGAAACATGATCATCGAAGAAGAGGACAAGAGTTTTGGTATATGCCGCCGCCGAATCGAGCCTCTCAAGCCCCAAAGTTTATCCACAATCTTTTCTCCGCAGCATGATCATACACGCCCGCCCCCGGCCCCCGCCCGATCCCCAACACACCAACAATCTCCCCCATCCAAACGAAACATTCCTTCAATCTTCCCCACCGGCCCCCCCCGGTATCCGCCCCTCATTCAACTCCTTCTCCAACCTCGTGATCTCCTGCAAACTCTTCGCGTTCCGAATCATCTCCTCGACCCTCTTCTTCTCCTTGTCCGTCAATTTCACCCGATACGCTTTGCCGCCATCGGTGTTGGTTCTCGAGGAGGTGGTGGTGGTGGTGCCGTTTGCGGTGGTCGGGATGTCGAAGGTGCGGGATTTGACGCCCATGATCTGTCGGACGTAACGCAATGTCGTCAGCAAAGCAGTTGGAATCGGGCACAGAGCTCATAGACGAGGTGGGGTGAATGAGTGGTAGGTCGGGGGGAAGGTATGAAGGGAGGGGAGGGGAGGGGAGGGGGAGAACGGACTTTGGATGCGAGAGCGGAGGGTTCCTCGAGGGTGCCGAAGAGCTCGGTGGCCTTTGCGCGTTCGGCGTCTTTGACTTTTCGGTAGTCGAGGAAACGGACCGTCGGACAGCGCCATATCAGCCAGTATCGGTAATGCTATCGTCACGTCACGCATCAGCCGACGAGGTCTAATCCTGGTCCCCCGTTTGGAGCAATGCACGGAGATGAGAAGGGAAGAGAAGGGAAGGGAAGGGAAGGGAAAGGCTACCTCTCGTCTTGTGACGGGGTTCTCCAGTAGTATCAGATGCGTGAGTTTGGCGAAATGGCTGAGAGGATCTAGGTCTGCCAGCTCGGCGAAGTTGTTGGACGTGAGGACGAGGGTGGTGAGGTTCGGTATCGACTTCGCGAGCGTGGGTTGGATGCTAGTGGCTCGGTTTCGGGCGAGGAGGAGGGTGCGTAGTCGGGGGGAGAGGGGAAAGTTGGAGAGTTGGGCTATGTCGTTGTCTGTGAAGTCGATGGCGTCTTGATCCTGTTCGTGCTCAGATATTAGCGTTTGGCTCGTCGTGTAGACGGTAGACAGGGCTCGAGGACGTGTGTGTGTGTACCTTGGCAACACCCAGGTTCTCGATGGCGGGTATCTTGTGTCCTGCAGTCCTCCATTATGATATCAATGGAGCTCATACCCAAACGTGTAGTATCTGTTCTTTTCAGCTTGTACGCACCTCTGAGATCCAGCTCGCGTTCTTTGAGGGGGCTGAGGTAGGAGAGGGAATTTTGGATGAGTTCGGCCGTTAACCTCATTGTTGCTATTTATGCCCAGTGTCGAGCACCGTGGAGGGACTCGAGATTGCGGAACGAATTGATCTTGAGAACGAAAGAGCTCTGTAATCACACCTCTCACATTCAAGTGGCATTGGTGACTTTTGCATGACCCAAGAAAATGCGACACAGGGCTTTGAGGATTCGAGGTCGGCTGCACTAGCGCCGTTTTCATAGCAATGCAAACCGATCTGCAAACTACGGTGTTCCTTTACAATAATTACACAGATCACTCCTCCAGATATCCCATCGGACGAGATGTATGCTCCTTGTGTAATGTGATCAAACATATTTGTATTTATGGAGAGCACGAAGCTTGGAGTCATTCTCATCTAAGGCCTTAATCTACTACCCCATCCTTCGCTGCGAAAGACACATCTCCCAAGCTCTCCAGCCATTTGAGGGTCCTATATCTTAATTCCGCTTGATTATCTGCGCCAAACCCCTTGCAATGCATCACTGGAAAACATAGATAACTCCTGACCTATCCACAGAGATTGTCATCCCATACGGTAACTCCAATAACGCCACATCGAGTATCGAGTCCAGGTGACTCTTGAGCAACTGTTGCTGCTGCAAGGAAATGACCGTCGACCTTGGGGGTCTTCCGCTACCTCTTTTGACAGAAGTGTTTGATGGTGTCCTGTTCCCTACTCCGGCATTCGGCGCTGTCGGTCCTGGCTGCGGGATCCGCTCGGTGTTGAGCGTCAGGGACGGAGTGGGATGGGAAGATGTGAAGGAAGGCTTGCCCTCCTCTACATCTAATCCATTGATAACCATCGAGGCCTCCACACGGGTAAGATCCCAGAACCGAACCTTTGGGTCCGAGCCTCCGGTGATCAAGAAGCCGTATCTTGATTCTCGACCATCTTCAGGAGCATCCAACCCCACGGCAAGCGCACGCATGCCCCTGTCGACGATACCTGTGCCCGTCGGCTCCAGCGCGGTAGCGAACCTCCCAAGCATACCTTCTGGCTTTTCTTCATCCACTCTCCAAGGTTCGTAGCCTTTGAACCCATCTTTATTACCACCAGCACGATAGACCTCGCGGCATTGCACCTTTTCGATATCCCACACCGTGATCTCGCTCTGTCCAGTACCGCCAGCTACACAGACCCACTTACCTCTTCCTTTGAGCGGGTGAACATAGAGCCGATATATAGGCGTTGCTCCGGGTAGTCCCCAAGCTTTAAGCCTAAGCCGGAAGCGGAGGTCCCAAAGATCAAGCACTCCGTGGGACGTACCGACCAATAGCCACGTGTGCTTCTTATCTAAGCAGAAGCAAGTTGGCGTACCGTGCTGGATCGGGTTTTCAAGAACGTATACGACAGTCATCGTCCTCAGGTCCAATGCAAGTATTCGCGAGGTGTTCGTAGCCATGAGAAGGATGGAGTGATTATCTGCTCTGAAGTGCTCAGACCAAATGGCATACTCGCCCTCTGGGAGCTGATACTCTCGCAGCAGTCGAAGCTTGCCGTATTTCGTAGTCCCACCCGGACTAACAAAATCTACCTTTACAGCATGGATACTGCCATCAGTAGCAGCACTGAGAAAGGTGTAGGTATTCTCGACAAATGTAATGCATTTGACCTTCGCTCCTGCGGGATGACTATGAGTCTGTCGAGATCGGTGCGCCAGATTCTTCTCAAGTCTGGCCCCGTCCCACACTTTGACTGTGCTATCATCTGATGCAGTCAAGAAGAATTTATGGTCGGGCGATACTACAACACGGTTTATTGCAGCAGTGTGCTCTCCAAAAGTGGCAACCAGAGTTCCTTCTGGCCGCCAGGGCTTGTCTAGTTCTTGGCCATTGCTCTTTTTGATCGGACGCCGCCGGCTGACTGGAGCTACCAAGGGACCAAAGTCAATAAGATCCGTTGGATAGTTCTCCGCGTAGAGGGAGTCAAGGAGCTTGAGCACATTTGGATCGTTCCCATCGTATGTATGAGATGGATGCAATTGTGTCTGAGAAGGTTGCATTGTATCTCCATCCAGGGTCATTGCATGAGGTGAAATTGGGAAGGTCTCTCGGAGGAAAGGACCATCAACCTTCCCGAATGCATTAGTGGATGTTGTACCGGTCTCTGCAACAGTTTTGAAAGTGTCTCTTCTGTTTAGAAGATTGATGGCACTAGCCTTGTGCCTCACTGCACGATCCCTGTCTCCTGACCTTTCACCTCTGAGTGATTCCGTAGGAGTGAGAGAGCCATCGCTGTTAACGCCACCATTAGTGGTAGCACTGTGAAGTCTCAGCGACTGACGCCGTGCATTAGCATCAGAATTTGTTCCCGATGAATTTTGGGACTGGTGGCGCGTGCTTGGAGACACAGACAGGGGCGATGGGAGCTGGGGCGAGCTGTGTCTTGAATCCGACACGATTATTGGCAGAGGCATGGGCGAAGATCGATCGGCTTCTCTCTCTTTGCGGTTATTTATGTAGGACTTCTTGCGACGAGCTAGAGAATCGTCAATCGTCATTGAAGCATCTAATAGTGCGTCTGCAATGGTATGCGGTCCTTTCCCGACGCTATCAACCCGGCCGTTCCCTTGTGAGGATCGTGGTCGCGTACCAGAATGTTGCATCTCCTCAAAGAAGATTGTCTTCGGAGTCACGCTGAGGTCCTTGAGAGTAATGACATTGTTTAGGTGCGGAACTCCGCTGCCAGCTTGCTCCCGTGCTTTCTTGGGAGCCATCCGCCAGATGTACTCTCTCAACGCCAGCAACTTCCATTCATCATCCATGCCCATTCCAAGGTTTCGAAGTCGGGTAAGCCACCGCTCATCTTCTTCGTTCCTCGGAATCCTGCTCAGAGCATTGGGACCGAGTTCCTTAGATGATATAGTTGGTATTGTATCGTGTGCAGACCCAAAAGAAAAGGTTCGCTGCTGTTGCACAGGCTTCCAAAAGATGCCCTTCTCGACCTTCGTTGCCCATACTACAGCCATATCCATTACAGCTCTTGGCAGAGGCCTCTTTAGTGCGTCTAGTATTCTTATTTCGCCGAGATCTTCAATAGATGTCTTGAGATACGGACGAACGAGAGGCATGATGATGCAGTGGTTATCCGCAGACGACAGAAACTTAGTTGCGGAGGATATGAAGTGGGCGGAGGCTTCTCGAATCCAGATGTTGGGATGCATGGTGAAGCGTCCAACAACATCTACCAGCTCCCATGTCTTCGAGCGTTGGAATAGTCCAAGCTCAGCCATGCTGGCAAAAGACCCCAGCACCCTCTCTACGACGAATTCTTCAGGATCTGTCAAAGCCTGAACCATAAGTGGGAGAATGAATTCTTCCAAACTTGTCCCACCAACGAATGTTGCCACCCCCACGATCGTCTCAAAGAAGGCACACTTCAGCATCCAGTCCTTATCATTCAAGTACGTGTTGAGATGGCTCAGGACTACGTCGTTGGCCTTTGAGCTACCAAAGAACACGCACAGGCTGGAGACGGAGCCAAGGAACGCGCGCCGAACAGAGGCGTCGCTGTCCGTCAAAAGCGCTTTGGTATGGGCCTCGAAGAACTCGACAAGATCGAGCCGTGCGACATCATACAAGTTTTGATATGCCGAATCTGCTGCTATGCCATCTTCTGCTTCTGGGTCAGCTGTTGGCAATGATCCGTCTGCCCTTAATGCTTGAACCATGTCGAGGAATCGAGAAGACGTCTGCGCGAGTGATGCTAAGCAAGAAGCATAAGTTGCTCGGACTATCGGTTTCGGCTTCGAGCCAGAGGTCATTACAGATTGCTGAAGCCTTGGAAGAATGTACTCTGGGAAGACATAGGCGTTGACTGGGGATACAACACTGACTAGAGCCATCTTGGAACATCAGCTGCATTCAGATTTTCTGAAGAGGTCGATACTCACAAGCTGCGTCAAGGTCCGAATGGCGGCAATCTTCACAATATCCGCTCGGTCGTTCAGCAACGCCATTACGTACGGCAGAATACGGTCAAGCTTCGCCTCATCCGTGATCCTCTCCGCAAAAGCTAGGAGGATGTCACATGCCCGAATCTTGGCCGTGGCTCTAGCAGTATTTCGTAAGCAAGAGACGATGAGAGTAAGGAAAATCAGCGTCCCATCGTCACATGCGCGCTTGCTAATCGCTGCTGTTTCGTGATGATTGTTGGGAATATCAAGATGGACTGGAATTACGGTATTCGCAAGGGCGTGACAGGGTGCTCCTCCATCCTCTGTAGTTCCTCCGGTTTCGTAGCCAAGGAAGTAGGACACCTTATCAAAATCAAAGAAGACCCTGTCTATCCTTTCGTCAGCCTCCCCAAAGTTCGATGTCTCCGACGTGACCGGTTCGCGGCCGGATGAAGGGTCTGTGATCAGTGCCATATATTGATGAAGAAAGCTGTAAAAGTACTCTGGGAAGGCTTTTCGACGCCAGAAATTGAGATATTCTTCTGCCGTGTATCTTGACTCAGGCTCCACCTGTATCATGTGGGAAACCAACTCTCGGATTTCCTTGTCCTCGATCTTACTAAAATGTGCATGATCTGGGTCATATTCTCCCTTTCGATATTTGTACAGTTGACTCAAAGAGAAAATGGGTGCCTCCAAGAATAGTTCAGCGATCACACAGCCAACACTGAAGACGTCCATAGCCCAGTTGACACCTCTTCCAGCAGCTTGTTCACCGACGGACAAGAAACGTTCTGGAGCAAGGTAGCATGTCCTCCGGCCAGATGTATCGAAAAAGAATGAGAAATCCGCGGGATTATCCTCAGGAAGAAACGTAGGTTTGAAGGAGGATGAGAAGTCGCTCAGGTAAAGCCAGTTCCATGAAGTGACAAGTATGTTTTCAGTCTTGATATCGCCGTGGTAAATGTTTCGTGTATGACAGTCGCGTAGTGCGCAGAGTAGCTGAAATGAGAGCCATTTCTTCTCGATGTCTTCGAGGAAAGGCCGTGTGCTACGAAGATTAGCATGCCTCGTGAGGAGATCAGAGTTGAGCCCTACCTCATTCGGTCATAAAGAGAGCTGTAAAGGTACTGCCGTACCAGGTAACCGTTCGTGCCAGTCTCTATGACCCGCTGGTACCCAAGAGCGTTGGGGACATCTGCAAGGATGGTTCTTTCACCTGGGTGGGAAAGTCAGCAAAGCTGTTCGCACCCCCAAATTGAGGATGAATGGCCTACGTAAAATTGCCCTAACATACTTGGCAAGCTTCAGGTCTGAATGGGGTTTCATGACCACCTTGACGCAAACCAAGCCATTTTGCTGTCGTGCTCTGATGCTCTTCATGAACCTTGCTGTTCCCAGAGACTTCTCGTATGTGAGATCTGAGAGCTCTGGGACATCGATACCCGCAGAGCCCGCCGACAGGGTCGTAACAGAAAAGCCTTGTCCCATAATGATGGTGGTAATGCTGCTGCTGCCATCACCGAGATGGCTTCAGATACTCGGGAGGTGTACGCATCGTGCCAGCACTGAATCGAAGTGTTGCCGCCTTCCCACAGCTGCTACGCCCAGCTTCTTAACGTCTACCTCTCTTGATGATCTTTTCAGTAATCGAAGAAGGGTCGAACACCCAAAGGTCTCGTGCTGTTGTTGAGGAGTTGGGTGGCCTGGTCGAGCCGCCAGCGCAGAAACGTACATGTACGAACTATAGTTCTAGGTCGTAAATGATTGCCGATCCCAAGTATCTGGCGGACTCCATACATATAGAGCACATCTGTTGTATTCACTGTTGTAGATCTCAATAATGGTATGAGATTCTTCTATATATTGTTGATGTGATCATCTGTCTAAATGATTGCTGTTCTCAACTAATCTGGCGAACTTCATAGACACAGAGCACACTAACACTGTGTACACAAGCTATATTGAATGCAGAGAATAGTTAGACTTATCACTGATGATTAACAAGCATATGATCTATTGGATTCCATTGATAGACCTTGATAACATGATGTTGTGGAGTTCTTCATACATATTGGTGTCATCTCTTGAGTGTCATCTGTTGACATCGGCAATCATTTACGACCTGGAACCATATTTCAGACACTGTATTGGGCTCAGGGTTTTAGCATAGGTTCTGTAATTCGTCGGTACGCGGAGTAGGGCAAGAATATTGGTAGGTCCTTAAGCTCTACATTCTCTATCGAGTGATAAACTAAAGCCATTGTGGCAGCTAGAACATACCACAAGCACTTCGAACCGTCGTCCTTCAGAGGGTTCATTTCTTCCCTTTCCGCCTCAGCTCTTCCTCCTCCTCGGCCTGTAGTTCAGCGTCGATCTTTGCGCCTTTGCTTGGTTCATTTCCATGGTTTCTGGCCTGCATAAGCCTTGTAGTTAGCATTAACTCCCCAAAAGTCCACGTCTAAGACCTTAAGTATAAGAAGAGGTATAGTATCCTATAGGAATGCGCACCGGGAGGGTAGGGTCTTTTTGGAGTTCCTCTGTTTCTTTGCTCTTTGCATCTGGCTCGCTCTGACGCTATAGTATCGTGAGCATGCAGCTGTCTCTGATAAGGGGCCGAATTAATGAACCTTTCCTTCTCTGGCTAGCTTGTTGGCGATGGATCTCTGGTCCTCTATATGAAGGTTGAATACGTTAGTATGCGCAAAGAAATTGACACAGATACTGAAACAATCGCCCAAGTGCTTACTGGAGTCATTGGCCACATGGCTGTTTGATTTGCCCTCGTGATATCTCTCCGCCCCTTTGCTCTCGGAGTCTTTCGAGTTACGCTGGTCTCCCGCTTCATAAACCGACGCTTGGCCGACGCTCGAGGTTCCACTCATATTGACCGTGATAAAGGTAAAGTCCCAAAGAAGAATGCGAATCCGTGAGAAAGGGTAGATTGCAAGGGGATGTGGTGTGCTTTCATTGAGTTCTGTGGAGGGGCTTAGTGGGGCAAATTTCTGAGGTGATGTCATCTAGTTTCTTGTTTGACACAACCCAATTTGCGAACCAAACAATCTTTGTAACTAAAGGTAGATTCTATAATTGGACAAGGCTTATCGAAGCTCAGTGGAATAGCACAAAGCACAGAAGAGTCTATCATTTTGCTTTTCCATTGATAAACTGCGCCGCTGAAGACATAACGGAGATACGCCATTGATATGATGTTCATCATGGGAGAATGTGGATTATTCCATCTCGATGGTGCCTGGGGGTTTACTTGTAACTAGGTGACTGTCAGCATTGTTGTCACAACATCCAGACTTAATGGATAGGGAGTTTACCATCATATACCACACGACATACCCCGTTGACCTCGTTGACAATCCTTCGACTTACCCTTCTGAGAAACTGTCCATCAAATGGAAACCAATCTGCAGTCATGAAGTCTGTCGTTTCGACAGCTCGTAGCGCAATAACCTGCTCATGTACTCTTTTATCTCCCATCACCCCAACTGCTTTGACGGGTAACAATGCTGCAAACGCTTGACTAATCTGACGATACAATCCAGCAGCTCTGATCTCCTCAATGAAGATGGAGTCCGCTTGTCTTGCTATCCGCACTTGTTCTGGTGTGACCTCTCCCAATATGCGGATCGCGAGACCAGGGCCGGGGAAAGGGTGTCTCCAGACGAGATCTTCTGGGATGCCGAGGTTCGTACCAAGAGCCCGAACCTCATCCTTGAACAGCTCGCGGAGAGGCTCAATGAGTTTCAGATGCATCCCTTCGAGCAGTCCGCCGACGTTGTGATGGGTCTTGATCGTCGCACTAGGTCCTTTGAAGGAGATGCTTTCAATAACATCTGGATACAATGTCCCTTGTAGCAGCCATTCAATATCGCCGGCTTTCGGCGACCCTGCTGCCTCTTTGGCGATACTCTTCGCAGTCTCCTGGAATACTTCTATGAACGTATTGCCAATGATCTTGCGCTTCTTCTCTGGGTCAGAGACGCCCTTAAGAAGGCCTAAGAATCGCTCGCTTGCATCAACGACGGTCAGGTTGATACCCAGGCGCTCTGTCAATGTCTGGTGCACAGTCTCTGCCTCATTCAGGCGTAGAACTCCATTGTCGACAAGGACTGCGTGGAAGCGATCGCCAATGGCCTCCTTCATTAGCTTCGCTGCTACTGTAGAATCTACGCCTCCGCTGACAGCACCGATGACTTGACCCTTGTCCCCGACAAGCGCCTGAATCCTTGCGAGCTCTTTGTCCACGAAGTTTTCCATGGTCCAATCCTGTTTCGCCTTGCATACTCCGACCGCAAAGTTCTCGAGCAACTGGGTCCCTCGAGGTGTATGTGTCACTTCTGGGTGGAATTGAATCCCATAATAAGGCTTTGACTCATGCGCAATGCCAGCAAAAGGGGCGTTAGTGGTTGTCGCAATTGTTTGGAAAGAGGATGGTAGACGTGATAGCTTGTCACCGTGTGACATCCAAACCTCCATACCTTCTTCGAGCCATCGAAATAGTCTGTCAACATGCGCCTCCTTGCCAGAATGCCTCTCCACCCTCAAGGTTGCGTGACCGTATTCCCTCTTATCTCCTGCCAAAACATTTTTGCCATGATGCCACGCAATTTCCTGCATACCGTAACATATGCCTAGCAATGGCACCCCAAGCTCGAAGACTGTCGGATCTACGTGTGGCGCGTCCTCCGCATATACCGAGTAAGGACCACCAGACAATATCACTCCTTTAGGTTTCCATGACAATTCCGAGATTTTCTGAGTGCATGGAAGCATCTCTGAGTACACATTGAGCTCGCGCAGCCGCCTTGTAATCAGGTGCGAATACTGAGACCTATCACCATAAGCACCTGAAATAACCCTGCACTGTAAGTAGCGGTTACTTACCCAAAGTCTAGCACCAGAATGGTGTCAAAGGTTTTATGCGGCTCATCAGCGGTGTCTCCATTCGCCGCCATTGAGCTCAGAAAGAAGACCAGCCGGTCCGGCAGTAGCTGAACACCTCGAAAAGGGCCAACGGTGTCCTGTAGTCGAGTGCTCGTAGTGTGGCTTGGCAATGATCGACTATCGATAACAGTGATATGTCATAGGGCTGAAAAATAAGGTTTAGCGAGGGGCACCACAATTCCCTGCCCGGCGTTCCTCGATCTTCGCACCGGTGACTCCAATCTATCTATCTTGTACCAGAACACTTGACCACCTCGCTTAGAATGATCCACACACCATGTGACCGTAACCTGAAAAACGGACCTGTAACAGCCTGATAGCAGTCTTCAGTAAACATATCCTTTGCCTGTAACACTGTCTGACACATGCTCTGTTGCAGGTTTAATGCTTCTGAGTAGATAGGTATGTTCTGCTCTTACTGCAGGTTCAATCTACATGTGTATGTAAATCTATGTTCAAATCATGATACTTGAGAATAGACTTCACAAACCGGTACTGAGCAGACAGTTCTCTTCCGCAGCCAGAGGTGGAGGACCGGAGCTTTGTCTGCGAGCAATGACCAATTCAACCAGTGAACAGGGTGGATGATTGCCAAAATAGCTGTTTCACGGCTTACTTCCTGAAAGGAGAGCAGAGCCTCATCCTCGCGTAGTGAGGGCGTCAATACTCGTTTGACAGTACTCGGCAACATGGCAAAGCGAAAAGAGATGAAGGAGGAGCATCTAGTAGGGGGTATGCGAGGGGGTATGGGAGCGAGAGACGAAGACTCGGATGATAGCGACAGCGGTGAGGTAAAGGCGAAGACGATGTCTCATTCTATTGATCCCGCAGGTGTGGACCAAACTGATGGGAGAATCCAGGACACGGATATGCTTGATGTCGAATTCGAGTGGTTTGACCCGCAGCCGGAGATTGACTTTCATGGTCTTAAAACACTATTGCGGCAATTGTTCGACGTCGATAACCAACTCTTCGATCTGAGTGCCTTGACGGATCTCATACTCGAGCAACCGCTGCTAGGGTCAACGGTCAAGGTGGATGGCAACGAGACCGATCCGTACGCTTTCTTGACCGTGCTGAATTTACACGAGCATCGAGTACGTTTGCCTGTGTGTAGCACAGAAGTACATGCGGGCTGAAGGAATCTCCAGGAAAAGCAGGTTATCAAGGATCTTACCGCCTACCTTCGCCAAAAGTCGACTACCAACCCTGGTCTATCGCAGCTTTCTAACCTTCTGAGCTCGTCAAGTTCATCACAGATTGGTTTCATATTGACGGAACGCCTCATCAATATCCCCTCCGAGGTTGTCCCTCCTATGTATACCATGCTCCTCGAAGAGATTGCATGGGCTCAAGAGGAAAAGGAGCCCTACACCTTTTCACACTACCTCATCCTTTCGAAAACTTACATAGAGGTTGCGTCGGCCCTAGATCAGGAGGACAATAGGCCTCACAAGAAGAAGAAAAAGGACGCTGGAGCGAAGCAGGATAAGGAAATATTCTACTTCCATCCAGAAGATGAGGTCTTGGGGAGACATTCGGTGTGTCAGGGCGGTTTCGATTATACGAAGCAAGAAGGCGAAGGCCACTCGGACTCGAAGCGCACATTCCAAGAGCTTGGGATTAGACCGCAAGGGCACATGATACTCATAGAAGGCAAGGAATTTGAAGGGGCGGTTAAGGTCGTTACAGATTATCTTAAACCATCATGATAGGAAACGATCTGCTTTTCATCAAGACTTTGCTCCAATTACTGTGACGAACGTGGATGGGGTTGCCATTGAGTATCCTTCAGCCGCTGCATCAGGTACTCCACCTCTACCACCTTGGTCAAAGGGATAACAGTCTCCTGAACACAGTGAGCTTGCTTTCATTGTAGCTTGCTTTCATTGGAAGCATTGGCGCTTGACGGACCTTATACATGGCAACGACAGCATCCACGTTAATCTTCTCCTGGCCTTCCGCACCGATACTTGGATCCGTGCCGTAGGTCTTCGCTTTCAGCCTCAGTCTCTCCAGCACCTTTTTCTCCACCCTAACATCCGTGATTGCATCGTCGATCCCTTCCCTATCTTCTGCCTGTATCATCTCTACGAATCTTTCTGTCTCTTTGCGGAACTTCGACTCAGCCACAAACTTCCCAAAATGTATCCGCCGCGATAGAGCTTGCAGGCACGCAACATCACACGTGGCAGCTGAACCGTAGTTCTCTTGCGTCTCGCCTCTGTCTTCTCTGCCAAATTGCCTGCACGCTTTGGGTAGGAAGTTCTGGATGTACTCCTCTTTTATTCGCTCGTTCAAATTGACGTCGTTCGGGTGGAGGATCTTGGGGTACTCGAGAGGCTGAAGTATGGGTTCTTGAAGAGCATCTGGAAAGAAAGGGTACTCGTCGGGAGATTGGTATCGACGGACTCGAGCCTGGAGTATTTCTTGCTCTCGCAGCATCCAATCGAAAAGACTCAGGTTGCTGTTGGGTATCTTAACCCCTCCGGAGACGTAGATCGTTTGGTTCAAAGGGAATTGAACTCTTTCGATCAGGTGAAAGGTGATGGTGTCTTCAAGGCGACTACAGACTCCTGATCAGCTTTTGCGTGCTGAACATTCAGGTTGTATGCCCACATTAACTGGAAACGAATGTTGGACAAATCCAGTGCCTTGGAGGCGTCGGACAGATCGATTGCAGAATCCATAACTGGGGCTCAGATATTCTGATGAGAGCATGAAGTCGAAAAGGATGAACAGTATCAATATCCTATCTGTATGTAGACATCAGTCCTAGAAGCGCGACCAACTCATTGGCCCTTCAGTAGGCCTTGAGTCAGCACTACGCTTAGTATGTGTGACCTTCACAAGCAATTGTGGATGGGTAAATAGCTGTCTGGAATTTTCATATTTGACTGCTGGCTAATGTACTGACGGCACTATCAGGTATTATTGTAAGGTTGGTAAAGAAGTTGTATAATTCATGTCTGAAGTCCAATGCTAGCGTGTGATCGACTTCAAGGATATCTAAGGTGTGCCACATGTGGCTCGCCAATAATGACCATCCGACATACTGCCGTCTATCACAAGCATTATTGTAAACGCTCCGACAGCCATTCAGTATTAACGGTTGCATCGTGTCCGGACCGCACATTATACCCTTTCCTGGTTTATCTAAGGACTGTCGCATGGCAAGTCGTAATGCGTCTCCTTCCGGGAGGGCAACATCAAGAGCAACACATGAGGATGATTCGGTCCTGGGGACCGCTCTTACTGTATGGACTTGCGTGGCGCATTTGAGCACGTGGTACTGACCTAAGTCAGACACGCCATATAGAAGCGTTTGGTCGCAAAGTCACCACCACAGCAAGTCACCTCATTGGTCCTCTGAGCGATCGCAGCAGCAGCAGCTCCCATTACCAAAGTGCTATGAGCGAGCTTCAAAAGGAGCTGCGGCGACCCAACATTCAGCGACGAGTCTTCTCTTTTGCTCAAGCTTCACCCACGGAGATTGTACGGTCGAAGTTATCAACCTCGGAAATCCAGTACCGCGCCCTCACATATCTTCCCGACGAGCTACTGACGAATATTCCCGAAGATGATAATGTCTACTCACTATTCCAAGGCTTTCAAGTAACTTTGCCGGAGAGCGAAAGCGAGCATAGGAAGGGGCGTAGACGGCATAACTCGAAAGGACAGAAGCTGCTCGGGGAGAGTGGAAGCGATTCGGACGGACCACCTTCGCTCGTGAAGCTGAAGAGGGACAAGAATGGGCTAAATCACAAACTGGAGATGATGGGAGTTAGGAAGAACATGTGCAGTGCTGAGATAAGGGAGGTCGACAACAAGATCGCAAATTTGAATAGTATGCGGAGAATTGTACTGGATAGGCTGGCAGGATTGGAGCAGGAAGAAGCTCATGTCGAGCATGAGTGTAAGTCCATGTCAACCCCGTTGTTGCTACAATATTTGATACGGTATTTCAGTACTCAATGTCGGCAATAAGCTTGAAGACTTACAAGAAGAGCTGGACGATGCGGCAGCTCTCTCCCAGAAGTCACCAACCCTTGATGCCGAACCAGCAGACGATGCTACGATTTTGGAGTCTCAAGCCATGGGCGCTTCTTTCATGTCCGAATCAATCTATGAGAAGCTACCCTCACCGAAGGCGAAGAGGCCCAAGACCATACGGCGGAAATCAATGCCCATTCTACACGAGCATTTCGAGCCGGGGTCGAACATCAGGGAACTTCCAGCGCATAATGATATGATTACAGCACTAGATTTCGATGTACCTTTTGGCACCATGGTCACTGCAGCGCTAGATGATACGGTTCGAGTGTGGGATCTTAATCTTGGCCGATGTATGGGTTTGCTTGAAGGTCATCATGCGTCAGTAAGATGTCTACAGGTCGAAGACAATATTGTGGCAACTGGCTCCATGGATGCATCTATAAGATTATGGGACCTGAGTCGAGCAGAATATTCACCTCAAGACAACCGCCTCAACAAGGACGATGAGGAGGAGGATGATGGTCTAGGCTTCGAAAATCCTGACGATCTACCACCGCCTCCACCATCGTCAAGCATGCGGGACTGTCCGCTGTTCTCCTTAGAAGCTCATGTTGACGAGGTCACAGCCTTGCACTTTAAAGGCGATACTTTGGTGTCTGGCTCAGCAGACAAGACGTTGCGACAATGGGACCTAGTGAAAGGGCGATGCGTCCAGACACTCGACGTTCTGTGGGCTGCTGCTCAAGCGTCGGCCACAATGAATTCGAGTGATGGCCAATGGCGAACGACAGGACGATTACCTGACGCTTCGGCAGACTTTGTTGGGGCCCTCCAATGCTTTGACGCGGCACTGGCATGCGGTACAGCAGATGGAATGGTGCGATTGTGGGATCTGAGAAGTGGCCAAGTACATCGTAGTCTGGTAGGGCATACTGGGCCTGTGACTTGCCTGCAATTTGATGATGTCCACCTGGTTACTGGAAGCTTAGACCGGAGCATTAGGGTAAGTTGCATGTAAAAGGTCCAAGTCAATCGGAGTTGTGCATGGCTGACTTCGAGGCAGATATGGGACCTTCGAACAGGTTCGATACACGACGCATATGCCTACGACAATCCTATCACAAGCATGCAGTTTGACTCTCGACGCATTATCTCCGCAGCCGGAGAGGATGTCGCGAAAGTCTACGACAAGACGGACGGACGGCACTGGGATTGCGGTGCTGGAGTTACTGCGGAGGAGGATGGACGAAGCCCGGCCACAGTCGAGAGAGTAAGAGTCAAAGACGGTTACCTTACCGAGGGTCGCAAAGATGGCATTGTAGGCATTTGGGCCTGTTGAGAAGAGTACGAACTTACGAGCGCCATTACGTCCGCTGTCGTTCTCGAGCCTTGCGGATATGTACATAATCAGCTCGCCGTACAGCTGGCATTCTCCCGGACCGTTGTGTAGTATTGACAACAGCATTTCATGTATAACAGCAACTTCCAGCTTTGGCCCGTTAGCTAGTGTTGGTCAAGCCACGCGAACAAGACATCCGAATGATAATCGGCTATTCATAGAACCATATCCCACATGGATCTGAGCCAGCAACATGGGAGACGCCACACTCCGCTGCCGGCGAGTAGAAACTCAATAATAACACGTTATAAGACAGAACCTTGGAAAGCGATCTCGCCCTACGGTCACTTTGCTGTGTGTGCGATTAGGACATGGCATCAGATTCCACGGTCTTACAGAAGACATGACGCGAACGGTATATGACATGAGGCTTACAGTGTGCATGATGCAGGTACCGATGACGCCGCAAAGTACCAGTACATACGAGCCGTAGATAATATCAGTCGAGAAGTATGAGAAGCATCTCCCGGAACAAGTATAAACACGATAAGTTCCCGCTTACTGTCGGGACGATGCTCTATCTACAAATTATGATCGTTGCTACCATGTCAAATCCAATCTCCCATTCCGCAAAGCCTAAACCCCACCTGGACAAAGTAAATGAAAGCCGCTGTGGCTCCTTCCACCAATCGTCTTTCAGTAATAGAGTACTCGTAGGTAATAGATAATCTCTGTGGCAGCTGCCGGCTCAGTTTGTATTCGCTACCTCAGGAAACCACCGACCCTTTTTCAGTTCTCCGACCGACTTGTTCGTTTCACTTCCACTCCACCTCAACTAAGTCACTCGTTACCGCTTCGTACCTTCGGAGACCTCTGCGGTTAACCTCCTCTTTTCATTTCTCTCTTCTTCTTGGTCCGCAAGCTTTTGGTTAGGAGCATAAGAGCTTTCCCGACTGTTCCGGTTGTGGTTTGGCGAGCGAGCGAGAAGCATCGCAGGACGGTTGACGCGGATAATCATAACCGCATCAATGGAGCAGGCCAGGACACGGGAAGATGCAGAACAACTTCGACAGCGCGCGGAAAATAGATTGAGTACGGAAATAAGGGTTCGAGTTCAATTGGCACGTTTGCGGGAGATGGGGTCCTCATCAGCCATCGGTGAAAGGCGTCGGCGCTCGAAGAGGAAACACCAACCATCTGCGATCAAATCATTTCTTGTCATGGCGCTCACCGCAGCACCTGTCGCAGTGGCACAAAATTGCATCCCGTTGTCTGGATCGACGCAATGCCCGGCGTTCAACCAATCTTCAATATCGACCGATTCCGGTCTCGTTGCACAATAGTACGCTTGATGCACCTGCAAGAACGCGCTGCATCTGCTAACATGTTACAGTCCCTTTCTTTCTTTCGTCTCAAGTACACAGCAATTCGATGAGCTACTGGGACAATACGTCCAATCGGACTACATCCAACTGAAGTAAGTCAGCTGGCGCGAATATTGTAGCATCAATATCTGACCAGAGCTCAAGGTTCCAACAACTCCTTGGATGCAATAACATCAATCTTTCCAACACCACCGACCTCTATGCAAGATACACTACAAGCGTAATTTGCAATGCAATTGTCCAAAATTCAATAAAACCATGTCGACTCTCCAGCACAGACTCTCGGCCTCTATGTGCAGAATCCTGTGTAGGTATCTGAAGGATCTTTATCACGTCGCTGCGCTGACGATCTGCAGGCCCAACAAGCTAGCAGCGAGGAACAGGTGACAACCAACAACAAGTTGTGTGGCACTCCAAAGCCCAATTTCATGGACCAGATCCGTGCCGACTTCACCGTCTGCGCACTACCAGCCGACTCCTTAAGTGGAGGATGCGTAACGGGAGAAGCGAACGAGCCTGATAACTGTGGATTTTCGAATAACCTGCAAGGCTTATGTGGCTATTGCGCATCAAGCTCTCCGAATGCGACAGACTCCTGCTGTATCGGGTCGAACGTAACGAGCCGATGTGTAGGCGTACAGTTGCCGACATTCTCATCAATGCCACCATTATTCCCGAGTTCGACGTCCTCAAGCAGTCCTCCTGCTTCAAATACCGCCGCAGGGGCAGGCGCTGGTGGTAACTCGTCTAAGAGTGGTCTGAGTGGTGGACAGATTGCTGGTATCGTTGTTGGATCCGTTATAGGAGCGGCCCTGTTGATCGGCCTTCTCATTCTATGCTGCATCTGCATCCGTCGAAGAAGACGAGGTAGTCAGAAGGACAGCATCTTCAATCAGCCATCACCGCAAAGAAGAGGAGAGAGTGGTATGGTATTCGCCCCTCAGGCTACCACTCAAGCACCTCAGCAAGGGTATGAGGTTCTACCTGGTGGTAGAATCGCTCGGATGTCAGCTCTGGAGGGAAGTTCTGGCGAATCCCCGGAACATGACGGGGCTGTGGCCGGTGGGGCCGTAGGAGGTGCTCGCAGACGCTATAAAGACACGTCCGATTCTGATGCTTATGGAGACAGTCCGAAATCACAGCCTCGAGCAGCGCCTCCTGTCACTGGAAAGCGGAATGGCTCCTTGTCCAGTAATTCAGTACTTGGAGGGGCCGAGGATCCTAACTCTCCTAATTCCGGCAGCGGCGGTCAGTTTTCATCACCGGAAGGCGTCGCAAGCGGTCAGTCTGAGCAATTGCCTTTCTTCAAGGACTACTATTCACAAGATGAGATCCATCCAAACGACAAAGTCGCTACGCTGTGGGCGTATCAACCACGTGCTGGCGACGAATTCGAGCTTGAGAGAGGTGACATGCTCAAGGTGGTTGGCATTTGGGATGACGGCTGGGCGACTGGTGTACGCATCAACGAGCGTGCAGAAGATTACGATGGCAAGCATAAGGTCCAAAGAGACAGTGGAGTATCGAATGGCTCTGGTAGAAGAGGCTCATCTCCTCCGCCGACGGGGGAGATCAAGGCATTTCCGGTTAGTCTAACGTCAATTACAAAGGAAGTACGTGCTAATGATGGATACTAGCTTGTCTGTGTATGCTTGCCAGAACACTGGAAGAAGACTATTGAAGGAGACGGATCGACCGATGGTGGCTCAGCTGGGGCGCCACATGGTACTGGTCCTTGAGAACCTTCGCGGTCCTTTTGTGTTCAATTTCATGTCGTCATGACGGTGTTTTCGTGTTCATTCATACCACGGCTGGCGTTGGCGGTTTTCTCAACGAACGACTTCGTACGAGCTGCATCTCTAAGAACGAGCCAGCGACTTCTTGAACAGCATTCGATCACTCGACCGATTCGCAACCCACCTTACCGACTTTCTCGATATTATATCACTACTTTCAGCCCTCATCTTACTTCACGATTCAGCGTCTCTATTCAGCTCGGAATCCGTTCATACTCGACCTCCACGATAGTATCATTTTCCGAATTTCGATACTCTGCGCTATATACCCATTCAGCATTCACCGCTCACGGGCGGCCGGTTACCTGGTTGTAATACCCATAGAGTATGTTCGATACTCTTGTACAGCTCTCTCTCCAAGTCAAGGATACAGTTGTATAATTAAAGATAGTTAGCCTAAACATAATGTCAAGAGTATCGACCCTCACGGGCTCTTTTACATTTCGTTCGATCATTGTGATCAGCATCGTCCATCTGCAATGTGAAACCTACCGCACCTCATCATGTACTCTTATCACTAACCCTTCACCCCTATCAAAAGAGACCCTCACAACTTCCCCTTCTCAACAACTTTCACTTTTCTCTCAGCAGACTCTCTCTGACCTTTCTCTTAGTCTCTTTGAGCTTTTTAAGTAATAAGATGACCTTGATTTTCATCTTTAACTACCTCACTGCCCACGGTTAATGCTCAGTCATGTTATTAGTGACATAATAATATAATAAGACCTTTACAGTAAAAAGCTCGTACAGATGTGATTACACAGAATTAATCTCAGTGGATATATGATCTCGGTTCTGAAATACCTCTGTTTTCTCTTCATTATTAAGCTTTGTGTTCTGTTCACTGAGCTATATACTCAGTACAGACCAACACTGATTCATACTACTAATTGTTCTTACAGCAGGGTCTCGCCTTTTCATTATGAGTTCGCGTATTATTGAGACAACAATAGTAATGGTACCGGTCAGGTCAGCCATGACTACGCAACTACTCATCCTTCATGCACCTTGTTGCAGAATAATTCCATTGACCATCATGTTACTGTCAGCGTTGTTCTTACGAGTTGCTTTGAATCGCTCTGTCATGATGAGCCCTGTGCTGACTTTGCCTCGACTGTACTGAGCTCGAGGCTGCACTTGTTTTCTTGGCATTACCTGCAGGTTTCCAACCAAAAACGCAACAAACATGTCGTCGAACCTCGTATTGAGAGACCAGGGAATTCATTTGACTTTCCGCAAGTTCCGGTGAAAAGAGCGGATCCTTGAGCGCTCAATGAGCAGGAAAACGTAGCGATTTGAGATGACTGCGTGTATAAAAAGATGGGATCGAACGTGGTGGACGGCAGCTTCACCCCGAAGTACAACAGATAGACCACCTCATCAGGACGAAGTTCCCCTTGGCAGTCGCAATAGCTTTGCTCGTCACAAATGTGCTCACAGGTTGGTCGAGGGGCCCCATCCAATGTTCTCTGCTTGCCATCTCATCTCAGACGCCCCGGCACCAACGGCACGAGCCCTCCAACCCGGCCCTCCCTTTGTGCGCCTCAACAAAGATGACACGCTAAGCATACCCGACCTCCCTCACCGCAACGTCACTTGGCTCACTCGCTCACCAGGTCCTCATCATCGCGGGACCTCCAAGTCGGGCTCTTCCAACTAGTCCGTGACTACACCCCGACCGAGTTCGGAAACAACATCCTCGCACACGCCCGGGCTCGCAAAGCTCTTCGACCTCCCGATCGTGCTCACCACATCCGCCGAGACCGGTCCACTGCCCACGGGAGATATCGGACATGTACCCCCAAGGCGCCCCTCATCCGCCGCAACGGCGAGGTTGACGCGTGGGACGATGCCGAGTTCGGAGACGCGGTGGGACGCACCGGGAAGAGCCAGGTCGTCCTTGCGGGGATCACCACGGATGTTTGTTGCGTCTCCTTCCGGCGGGCGGCCCCCCTTCTCTCTTCTCCTCCCGCACACTAACCCCTTTCCCCCTCCAGGCACGGCCTACCTCGCCCCCTCCCTGCGCGCGGTTGCGCCGGCTACACCGTCTTCGCGAACACCGAAGCCAGCGACACCTTCTCGGTACGCATCGCCGCGGACGCGAACCGCCGGATGCAGAACGCCGGCGTCGTCCTGATGGGCATGTTCGACGTCGCCAATGGATCTGATGCGCGATTGGCGGAACGCCCCGGGGAGTGCGGAGGTCCCTGCCGTTTTTGGATACGTGCTTGCCGGCTTATGGGTTCGTGGCGCGCGCGCATGAGGGCGCGGTGGTGGATGGGACTTTGTCGCCCGGTGAAGCAGGATTGTAGGATGTTTGGGTGTGGTGTGGTTGGGGTGAAAAGTCATGACGTTGAGAAAGCAACACGGGAGGGTGAGTGAGTATATGAAAACTGTTGGCCTCTTCTGGAAATCTTGCGAGAGCAATCATGTTGGCTTTTACGACTTCTTCAAGCTTATTATAGAAAATCATCTAATAGTGTAATGCTTTAAATTTAATATTCGGGAAGGTTCGGGTATTATGGAATTTATAGCAATGGGAATGGTCATGACCGGGCTGTGCCTGCGGAAGATGTGTTGCAGCTGTGCCGTGAGGTTTTGGGAACGAGGTATGAACATGATGGGAGGAGAGGAAACGGGGTTGATGAAAGGTCGCGACAGTGGGATCACTATATGCGGATATCGACCCATGAACCCTATCAGTAAAATTGTGATTTGTTCGCCTTTTGCTGCGAGGGAGCGAAGCATTGTATTACTCTTGTGTTACGATAGTATAGTATCGCCATGATAGCTCATGAGCTCCTGATCTCTGGATTTCGACGTTTTAGTCCTTGCTCGATGAGCTCTGGTGGGGATGAATAGGCTATCAAACATTAGCCACGCACCCTGACAGTCCATGTCATGGCCAACAGCTCACCTTCTCCGGCTCGACAAAATCGAATGTCCCACTCATGACCAACAACCAACTATCCGCCGGACCTTTGGCACCCCCGGGGTTGTGTGACAAAAAGTTTAGAGGGAAACCAAGATCGAACGGCGTGGCACCGTCAATCTCTTCAATCTCTTTGTCCGACAACTCCAGGCCGAGGGCGGCAATGTTGCCCTTCAGATGATTCACTTTCCTACCTCCCACAATCGGAAAGACGTAGGGAGATTTATGCATCACATACGCCAACGCGACACTCGTGATCAAGCTGTCCTTCCTCTTCGCTATGCCTTCCAAGACCTTCGAGACTTGGATCTGAGCCTCGGATGGCCCTCCCATTTTCCGTCCTTCGTTCTGTTCGCGTTCCGTCTCGGATTTGAAATTCCCAGCTCCGAGAGCCCCCCATGGCGCTAGACCCATGCCTTCGGCGCGGCACATTGGTATGATGTCCCGCTCAAAATCACGCATGGCAGCGGACCAGCGACCTTGATAGACGACGAACGGACGGAGACCATGGTTGCGGGCGTACTCGTTGGCTTTGCTGACAATCCACGCCGGCGTATCGCTGATGCCGAGGTAGAGTACTTTCCCGTTGCGGACGAGATCGTTGAGGGACTGCATGAGCTCGGGGATGGAGGTGGTGAAATCCCACCAGTGAACGTACAGCACGTCGATATACTCCGTCTGCAGCTTCTTCAAGCTAGCTTCCACTGACAGACGCAGGCTCTTCGAATGGTTGCCGGCGAAATTCGAATGGTGCATATGGTAACCTTCGTACGAGCGCCAGGCGGTGGTGAACTTGGTGGCGATGACCATTTCGTCACGGACGCCTCGCGCTTTCATCCATTCACCGAGCCACATCTCGGATTCTTCGTTCTGGTAGTTGTTTGCGGTGTCGATGAAGTTCCCTCCTTGATCGTAGAAGAAGTCTAGCATCTCGAAGGCCGTCTTTTTGTCACATTCTCCCATGAATGACTTCCTATAGAACTCTTAGTATCCCAAGTCCTGTACGAGTACACGAGTGGTACTCACCAGGCATCACCAAAGTTCATGGCCCCCAAGCATAGCGGACTGACCCTCACCGCAGCGGTGGGTGATAGAAGCCTATGACGGCCCAGAAGACTCTTTGGTTCTGGTGCTGGAGTGAAAGCCATTTCGAGGTTATTGCACGAGACGTATCTTAGTCTAGTAAGTAGAGAAATGCAATGCTGGACGGCGTGAGAATATTGCTCCCTGTGATATATTCTATCAGGTGGTACGGCTGTCGTGCTATTTATCCATACACTTTCAATGATGACAGGAAGTATTTACCGGAGAATAGCACACTAACTCCGATGACTCGGAGATAGAAGTCCACAATGGTCTACGTACACAGTGCTCATGCTTCTGAGTGGACTTTACCCTGACTTGCCCAACGTATGTGTAGTTTAGAGGGGCTTGCGTTACCAATCAGTACATGTACGAGTAGCAGCACTACGACGTAGGTTTGTGTAAAGTCCACCAACCAAAGGTATATTACGTGCGAAGTGGTCACCCACAACCTTGCATCAGATGCCCGCTTACAAATGCACCTTTGCTTTCAAATGCAGATATCGACGCCCTATCACACCTTTGAGCTTCTCTAGGACCGAGATCGATCTTCAGAAGTTTGCGTGGAGAACTTCTGAGTCCCCATGATCCCAAGAACATGCGCTTATGTCTTATACAATGTGATATTGAAGGAATCCGATTTCGAGGAGCTCGCCTGACGACCAGATTGAGAAATCATCTCGGCTATCCACAGCAACATTCAGCCAAGTAATTCAACGTCCAGACCGATAGCCCGCATGAACAGGTTGACGTTGCCAAGCTTTTCGCTCGCCATGTCCGGCGGTAGCGTCTTGCTTTGCATAACCGTCTCCATGACGCGATCCCTGTACGAGACTGTGAGCTCATGGATTGAGAAAGGATTAGCATGGCTTACTTGACGGCAATCACTAATCTCTGCTGTTGTTCAGGACTAGCACCAATCCCGATGGCAGCTAGGAACTGCCACACATACACATCTTCGCCCGAGTTGATAGATCCAGGAAAAATATGACCAAGGACCGGCTCGAGAACATCGAACAGCCGGTTGTAAAGCTCAGTCCACTGTTCCCATTCCCTCTCACTGACACCACCAGCTTGCTTTACTAACTCCGCGCGACTGACGAGCATTGTAAGGATACCCAAACCAATCTTCGTTCCAGCTGCTGCTCGCGCGTTTACTCTCTCTAAGATCAGACCAAGTAAGCCGACGACTATGTGGAGAGGTGCTTCATTGACGTAGCCGAACAAGCTCGGCATCACTGCCTGTGAGAAGAGCTCCACTTCTTCCCGTACAGCGGCGGGAAGTTGGTGCTCGCCGTCACGAAATTGAGCCAGCCTAATGACGTCGAGGAGGTCGAGGTGCAGGACTATCATAGTCAGAATAGTAACGCGCTGCTCCTGGTCAAGGTGACGGAAGATCCGAGGTATGGCTTTCTTGCCTTTGGGATAGGATAGAAATGCAATAAATGGGTGAGGAATCGAAGATCCAGACATGATAGGCTCCATGACCTTCAATTCATCCCACAACTTTTGATTGAGTCGCTGCATCGTCTGCCTCCACTCCATATGCTGCTGTATGGCTCCCGCATCGCTCTCTTCATTCGGAGGTGGTGGCAAGTGTCGTTCGTGATCCTCCATTTGCATCAGCGTGCCATAGACATTCTCAATATTCTTCAAGATTGTCTTTCGATCACTTGAACTGAGATTAGCTTGCTGAACCTTTCGATTGCTTGGTTGACGCTTGGCACTGGGCGGTCGATTAGTAAAGTCGCCGCTTTCGGAGCGCTTGATGTTCAAGAGTGGCTTTGGTGTCTTTGCGTTGCTGAATGAGATCTTGCCTAAGCTGCCTTCAATGACTAGTTGCTTGTTTTTGGGCTTCAACTTCGCTGCCTCAACAGCGCGTTGCACCTGCTGCTCCATCCTCTGCATATGACTGTCTCCACCACGATTCTGTCTCCTGGCCAATCCGCCTTGACGTCCTCCGGTTTGGAAGAGGTACGTTTGTGCAAAATGACTCAGAGGTTGATGAGGATTCTGCCTTGGGCCGCCTCGGATCTGACTATGAACTTGATAGTAGAAATCTTCTGCAAGCGCAGCATCTGGTTCTTGCTCATTGACGGTACCTGTTGCGGTGACTAGTTGCTGTAACTGAATACGAGTGATGAAGTTCTTATCTTGGGGGGTCATAAGACCGTTGTTTTTGGAGAGAAGGTAGATTTTGTGGTTGCGCTTTGCTCGTTTCGCATCTTCAATTAGAAACGCGGCGCGTTGCTCTTCTGAAAGTTGCATAAGCTGTTGCGGATGTGTGACAATCTGTGACTGCTGAAGCGGTCCACCAGGTAAAGGATGTGAAATTTGCTGCACCACTTGAGAGGCCTCAGCAGGGCGGGTCGCTATGTGAGCTTGCTGTCGGTTGGGGTTTTGTAGAATTTGTCGAGCTGGTGGAGATGTTCGTTGTGTAGCAGGCTGATCAGGGTGAACATGCTGACGTTGGAGAATCTGCGGTGTTTGGAGTGCACTGCCTGGTAACTCAGCGTGCTGAGGTTGGGCGTGTCTCGGAGCTTGTGGTAATCGCTGCTGCAAGGTTTGCTGAGCCGGAATATGCTTTGGAGTTTCTGTCGGGTATTGGTACTGCGGAACGCTTTGTTGCGGACGTTGCTGGATTTGCGTGATAGCCGGTTGTTGAGACTGCGTTTGCTGCTGGTTTACCTGGTTGGACGATGACCTTTTGCTTTGGGATCGCATTGCTGCTTCAACTTCCTCGAGACTCATCATTCTTTTCGTCTGGGCGGATCCCGCACTTAATTGGCTTTCAACTACGCTGGCGCCATAGCTTGGATGTCGCTGAAGGTCGCCTTCGAAATCTCCTAGCATTTGTTTCGGTGCAACTCCCCATAAACTTGCGTTCGCTTGAAGCTCCGGGATGTATCCTGGTTCCTTATACTTCTCATAACCAGTCCTTACAGGCTTTGCAGCAGGTTTCGGTGGGCTAGCAGCGATGGCTGCAACAGACTTCGGTGGGGCTTGTTGACGGCTATATCGTAAATGCTCCTCGTTGATCGCATCGGACACCTTTGCTGTCTGTCCGAAGAAGTCAAAGTCTTTCCCGACTGGCTTCCGTGTCGACGAGCCGTTATCTTCGCGACCGAATGTATCATCGTTCAAATCGTCATTTGCCTCATCCAATTGATTGCCTAATCCATCATATGTATCGTCAAAATCAATACTGTTTTCACGACACGATCAGTGACGGCTCAACCTTTGAGAACACATCCGTGCTTACGCATCATCGTCATCTTCCCCCACCTCCGGAGCTCTAGACAGTCCTGCGAACGGATCAGGAGCCTGTCCAAACCCCGGTGCCCTTGCAGGATGCCCACGATCTCTGGGTAGAGTCGCATCAAACCCAAAGAACGACATGACAAGTCAACGTTGATTGCTATGGTAGCCCTAAATGTCGCGATAGGAGAGAGATCCTTCAATTCAAACGTATCCTTCTGAAATTTTTTAGAGTTCGGAGCTTCAGTGATCTGCAACCAACTTGCACGGACTAATCATCTCAACCAATTAATAGATGGGAGAGTAACATAAAAGAGAGTCTGCCTACTTTTCGCACAAGTGACAAACGAAAAGGTGAGTGGAAGTGTTTGATACAAGAGGATATTAACTTCTTGATGATGAATTGCATCAATAGCTGTGACTGGAGATGAGGCTAAATACGGCAACGCAAGACAGCCAAGTATACAATTAGATACATAGCGACTTGCCCCTGACGCTGCGTAAGCGTGAATTAATAGTTCAGGTAGTTAAGGCATCAAATGATTCACATACGGAGTATTACCACCCCTTAGATAGACGCAGTATCATTCTGGCTTAATATTGCACATCGTCCCTCACTCCTTAACGTTCGAAGAGACGCCAGTTGATGACGTGCTGTCTTGAACAAAGGGTCAGATTCGCAACCCTTCACATCATCGTCAACTCCGACTGCGATTACCATACGGCACCACAACCAAGAAGGTGTATCAAACATAGTTAGGCTCATTAGCTGCCTTTGAAGCGCCATCGTGTCAGAAAAGTCCGCCACTGTACGACGGCGCCTTACAGGAGAACCTCGAGCGGTTGTCGAGACGAAATTGAAGCTTTCCTCGCAGCCAGCAGAGCAACTGCTAGAAGAACACACACGCGCGCAGCTTGGCGGGGATAGCTTGGGTATGGCTTCAGGTTCAGCAAAATACTTGCGCTATATCTTATTTGCTTTCTTTGTAAGCCCCGCTCGCGCTGCTAAGACATAACGCCCGCGGCAGTGCTGATCAGGATAGGGACTTGTGATAATTTATTTCATCTCATCATCTGCAATACCTCGATCACAATTACCAAGCGCAACCGATATCATCAATGAACAAAAGTCGAAATGGATGGGCTCGCAAAGTACTGGCCCAGCAAGCCCCCAGCAGCCGCAAGCGACGGGAGGGACTGAAGCTCTGACAACACCAAACACCTCGGTAGGTCTGCCTCCAGCAGTTGCTGAGGGAGATAGGATGAACGCAACGTTCGTGACTCTGGCTCGGAACACGGACTTGTGGGAGATAGCCCGCTCGATTCGCCAGGTCGAGGATCGATTCAACAGGAATTATAATTATGACTGGGTATTCCTCAACGACAAGCCCTTCGACGATACCTTCAAGAAAGTCACCACCTCTCTCATCTCCGGAAAGACACATTATGGCGAGATCCCTACAGAACATTGGTCGTTCCCCTCCTTCATCGATCAGGATAAGGCGCGCAAGGTCAGGGAAGATATGGCACAGCGGAAAATCATCTATGGAGACTCCATCAGCTACAGACACATGTGCCGCTTCGAGTCTGGATTCTTCTTCCGTCACCCTTTGCTAAACCAATTCGAATGGTACTGGCGTGTTGAGCCAAGCATTGAGCTCTACTGCGATATCAATTATGACACCTTCAGGTATATGCGAGATCACGGCAAGAAGTACAGCTTTGTCCTGAGCCTATACGAATATGTAGAGACTATCCCAACGCTTTGGGATAGTGTGAAGGGCTTCATGAAGGCGCACCCAGAGCATATTGTGGAGGGCAACTCCATGGGCTTCTTGAGCGACGACGGCGGAAAATCTTACAACCACTGCCACTTCGTGAGTGATTCTTATATGATTCCCGATCTTGCAGATGCTGATAGCATCTTATCAGTGGTCCAACTTTGAAATCGGAAGTCTCGATTGGCTGCGGTCCCAAGCGTACCTTGACTTCTTCGACGCACTTGACCATGATGGTGGTTTCTTCTACGAGCGCTGGGGCGACGCTCCAGTCCACTCCATTGCAGCCGCACTGCTTCTCAAAAAAGAAGAGATCCATTTCTTCAACGATATCGCATATTACCACGTCCCATTCACGCACTGTCCAACAGGTGAGAAGACAAGACTGGACCTGAAATGTCATTGCAATCCGAAGGATAACTTTGATTGGAGAGGCTACTCATGTAAGTTGTTATTCAGGTCATCAACTGTGGTGAGGAGCAGTGTTTGCTGATGACTGGGCCCAGGTACGTCAAGATACTTCGATATAAATGGCCTCGACAAGCCAGAAGGGTACGAGAACGAACAGGATTGAACGGGCCGGAAGGATCCGAACATAGAGTCTTTCCCCTCCTCCATCAGCCGAATGTGTACGAGAGACGAGCGCGATTGATTGATCAACGGAGGATCGAAGTAGAGTACACGCTCTCCAGAGGCCGCGAGCGTTCGTGATAATAACTTGATTCCTGTGGCGGTTCGAAAATGATATAAAGGAGATCTCGAAATCTATTCCGCAACTCGGACGGTTGCTAGGCGTTCTTTTCTCTGTTCAAGGCATTACAGGCAAAAAGGCGTCTGGAAACACTATTCTTTAAGGTCCTCTTCTTTACGAGTCGCTGTATACATAGCTTCCATGCCAATACCCTTAGTGATTGCACTTGAAAGGCACTCGATGTCATTGTTTAGATGACATCATTTACAGCTCTTTGCGGGCTTACTCTACCAGAAAATCCTGCCCAAAAGCATCTGGCTCAGCGAAAACGTTTGGCACGGATTTGGTAATCATCTCAGACGAAGAACTTGCCGTACCAAACAAAGCTTACATCACAATCCGAAATTCACTCCATAGGGTCGTTATTCCTTGATAGTCATGTCGACTGCAGGGTAACTGAATACACGTCAAGCAGCTCGGTACCAGATACAAGGTAGACCACCCCTGAGTGCCTAGGTATGTAGCTAGATTCTTCAGCGGTCAATAGCAGTAGTCACGTATACGTCCTAGTCTACCTATCATAGACGTTCTATCACAACGTTGCAACACCTTAGTAGCCTGTTCGACACATATCCGAATTGTTGTACAACGGTCACATACCCTCCACGAAGACGCGTGTCCCGGGGCCAATAATAATAACAGGTAGGTCGAAGAAAACTACAGCCGCATCTGTGCACAGGAGCACGTACGAAGTGCGCCTGGGCGAGCCGTGGCCAAGGATTCAAGCGGGGACAAGGCTCAGAGCTTACCATCACGCAGCGCTTGTAGACCTGGAATTTTGTGGAGTATTCCGGCGCCATGGTGAGGGCTTTTCCGTGCAGTCGGGATGGTTCTAAAATCGGTTGTGATATGAAGAACGGATAGATGACATCCACTCCGTGTTATCAAACGATGTTATCTTACCACAAGAGCCTCGTCAGAGCATCAACCGCTAACCAACGTGCGTGAAAACTAGATATTATACCGATATATAACCGTTTAAAAACACCGAACGTGGTACGGTCGCTATGAAAAGCTTGGCGTCCAGCATCCCAGTCTGAAGTTGCCACCGCCAAGTTTCACCCCTGCAGCCATTTCGGATGACGTCAGACCCGCTGAAGCGGGGCATGCCCGGTTTCACGCTGGGGGCATGTACTAACGAACAGCCCTCCCCAACGTGCCACAAGGTGGCTAATGGGAAGTACCACCGCACCTATCAGAGGCATGGCTCACATTCAGGGCTTGGAAAGAAGCCCGTATCGGGTGACTATGCACCTACGGAGTATCCACCGTCGCATTGGACGAGGGGATAAAGAAAACGCTAACACTATCCTGGCATCGTGGTTATAGGGACGCGTAGCAAGCTTCTGGGCAAACTAAAGTGTTCGCCAACAATTTTCTCGGTACAAGGGTTTGCTAAATCCCTCTATCAAGTTGTCTCTTGAGCAAAAAGGTTCTAAAAGGGTCCGTTATACGCACGACATGGTACCAGCATCCCATAGGGCAACGACGAGAGTGACTTGCAGCAGAGGAGCCGAGGTGCAGCAAGTTGACTGCCCTGATTGGATGACCAGCAACGTGGAGGGTGCTCCGTCCCATCATCCTATTCCTTATCTCCCCCTACGATGGACAACCGTTACATCATATCCAGGCAGATCGGGTGGACAGTTCCTTGCGGAAGTACCCATGCCCTCGTATTATTAGCATCGAAATTGAACCGGAACCGTAACCCTTTACGTGAAGTTCTCCACGACTTAGCTCAAAGTCAATAATGCAAGTCCAAGGCAGTCAGCCTAAGATATAACTCACCCATTCCTCCCTCCGATCCTTCGTCCATGCACTATATCGATAGCGATACCAACCTGACACCCGCGCAGTCACTTCGACCAAAATGAGCAACTCATCCAATAACAGCGACTCTTCCAACATGAGCGACTCGTCTAGCATGAGCGACTCATCCAGCTCGAGCAACTCGTCCAACTCGAGCAACTCGTCCAACTCGAGCAACTCGACTACCATGGAGATTGCTGTTGCTCATTACAACGAAGATCTCTCATGGCTCAATGATGTTAAAGATTCGTGCGTCGTCTACTCCAAAGGCGGTGTCAGTAACGCGCCTCCCTTTCCGCACACAGCGCTCCCAAACATTGGCCGCGAAGGCCACACCTTTCTCCATCATATCGTGGAGCGATACCACTCACTCCCCGACGTGACTATCTTCCTTCAAGGCCACATCGACGACCACGTTGTATTGAACATATACGAAATACAAGAGCGAGCCCTCAAGACTCAGCCCGGCCAAGTAACGACATTCTCATTTCGCGAACTCGAGCTTTTCGACCTCTGGGATGGCATCCCATGGGAACAATATCCGTCTTGGACAAAGTGGTCCTCGATGGTACGCGTGAATGCTGCTAAGACTCCAGCTCAATATTGGCGAAAATTCTTCGGAAAGGAGGTCCCCGAGTCAGTCGGTTTCCAACCTGGCGCTATCTTTGCTGTGCGCAGGGAGACCATACAACAGCACCCACAAGAACTCTACCGCCAAATACTTGAGGACCTCTTCTTGGGTGATATGGCCCACGTCAACCCGGAGACCGGCCATCACCTGGAGCGCTTCTGGCTTGCAATGTGGAATCCTTCTGAATACATTTGTTGGGACAGCAAGACGGACGTGACGAAAGAAAAACGAAATGCACAGGGGCAATTGGCGAAAGGTCATTGGCATCGAACTCCGAGAGGGCTCGAGATTGATGAGCATACAGTCAAACCTGCTGTTTCTCAGTATGCTATCCCTGCGTTCTGCATTGACCTACCTAGTGATCCGCTAACGAGAATTATAGACTACCATCGCCTCCTTCTTCTGATAACGGTTCCCCATGATTTCCAGATGTAGCAAGTTCTGCGTGTTATTCGACTACGGTCTGCGATGCCAATCGCACGATGGGGTGTTTCCAATAATGATTATATGCCAACGGTGTCCTTCAGGACACCATCACACTTAGATTAGTATCCCCTAGGACAAAAGTAGTACTCACAGGGTAGTCACTGTATCAGAAATACAGTATCAGTCAATCTCGCTATAAGTTATGATGCTGTTGATTGTAGTGATGTTGCTCGCCGAAGCGGCTCCGCATGGACCAGGCCTCGTTTCCACGCGAAGCGACAAGCTTCGAACATTTCATGTCAAAAGAGCTACATGTACTGCGTACTCTACTTACCTTGACTGCAGCAACAGCACAGACGCTCCTGTCTCATCAACTTTGCCTACTGGGATGATGCATGTTTCCACTTTCTTGATTTGGACTTGAAGTCATGATACTCTTGTTGAAAGCCGGCTGTCTCTAGAAGAGTTGACGACTCCTGGGGGGAAACCAATCGCAAAATATTCTCAAGGGCTTACCTGCTTCGCCGGCCAGACACCATGGCTGTAAAAGCGTCGTGGACGGGAACTCCACGTATCAAAGGTTCTACGGAATCATTGCGCATGGCGTTGCTGACATTCAGCTTGATCGGGCTACAGTTAGTCCGTTGAAATATGGCGGCCAGGTCCAACTGCTGAATGCCAACGCAGATTTACATGGGCTATCGAAATGACTTGCACGTACTATTCGTCCCAACGAGGCGATCTCAGATCGGAGCTGATTAGGCATAGATTTCACCCCTTATCTTCTTCAGTTGGGACTCGCCAAAACCCAAACATCCCTCGTCTTCATCGCCCCTCCATTGTCAGGATTAATTGTGCAACCGATTATTGGAACCATATCCGACTCATCAACGCTGAGATGGGGTCGAAGAAGACCTTATATGTTGGTTGGCTCAGTAATGGTAGCACTGTGCTTCCTGACTCTCGGGTGGGCATCCGAGATTGTAGGGGTTTTTGTAGCGGATGAAGCTCGGGTTAGTTTTAGAATATTCCCCAGGCTGATATGTGACCTAATTGAACGACTATTGACATAAACGCGCAGGCCAAAACAGCTATTGAGACCCTAGCTGTCTTCTGCATATACGCCGTAGATTTCGCTATCAATGCAGGTATTTCTTTCCTTGCTCCCAATAATTGCACTTATCCCTTGAGTGACTTTGATCAAGTGCAAGCGTGCTGTCGAAGTCTCATTGTCGACACTCTACCGATTTCTGAACAGCATCTTGGCTCAGCTTGGGGTGAGATTCCATTCTTCTCCTTCAGCTTTCAGTTCTGAGTACTAAGCTCCTAAAGCCAGCAGGATGCTTGGCCTGGGACATTTGATGGGTTATGTCGCCGGTACCCTAGATTTATTGACGTACTTCGGGCACGCTTTGGGAGACAGCCAGTTCAAGCAGCTCTGCATCATTGCGGGGGCTGCTATAGTGTTCAGCAATGGAATCACATGTTATTGCGTTCAAGAACGCGTTTTGGTTTCACGGCCGTTAGCATGCTTGCGTCCTCCACACAAGAGAAGCCTGCTGACTTACACTAAGGACCGTCGAAGCGAACTCAGGGCCACTGAACATGTTGTCAGCTATATTAAAGACATTGCTGCATTTACCTAAGAAGATCTCCGCTGTGTGCTGGATCACCTTCTGGGCTTGGATTGGTCGGTAACTTCACTAATATCCTACTTCTACCGACTGAATAATGACTTTGTATAGGATGGTCTCCATTTTTTGGTTAATGCGCCTCTTAAATCAGTCATGAGCGACGAGCTGACCAGCACAGTCTACGGAACAACATGGGTTGGCGAAACATACTATCGCCAGGATTCGAAGAAGGCTGAAGAGCTCAAAACGTCAACCGATGTGTTGGGCGATATTGCCCGGAGAGGCTCTTTGGCACTTGTCCTATTCTCTTTGATATCCTTCGGCGGCTCAATTATCCTCCCATGGTTCGTAAAATCTGCCACGGACGAGGAACGGCCATCCACAAACAGCCCTCCAGAACGCCTCACGGAAAAAGTGAGCATTTTACGAAAGTACCAGCCCGACATCCCTATGGCGTGGGCACTGTCGCAGGTGGCGTTTGGGGCTTCTATGATTTTGGCTCCTTTCTCAAAATCGTTCCAATTCGCTACCACTCTGATAGCCTTTTGTGGGATGTGAGTCCTTTGCTCTCTGCCGAAACTTCGAGATCTCAGATCAACACTAAGAAGTACGCAGACCATGGGCTATGAATGGCTGGGCACCCCTAGCGATCATGGGCGTTGAGATCAACAAGCTGGAATCCTCCACAGACGGCCAAGCATACTCCCGGCTTTCGCAAGATGGAGCCGTCGAGCTTAGCCGGCTCTCTAACGATCAGAACCATGCTCCAGAACCCGTGGAGCCAAATTGCCAGAGCGAAGAGCCGCATAGTTCCGCGGGCGAAATGTCGGGCATCTACCTCGGAATATTGAACATCTTCGCCACAATCCCTCAGTTCATAGCTACGGCCATCTCCTGGGTCGCATTTTCGATCTTGGAGCCCGGCAAGAGCCCGGAGTTGGCGCAGGACGGAGAAGACGCTCACAAGAGAATAGCCAAGAACGGACTCAGTGGGACGGCGGTTTGCCTGGCGGTGGGTGCTGTGTGTTCTTTTGTCGCTGCGGCTCTTTCTTTTAAGTTGCGGAAACTCTAGATTTGTTTGTATTGGGATACTTGGGATGGTTGATGGTAGTATTTATTTGCTTTGCATGACATGTAGCTTCGCTGGTACGGATTTGCATTTTTTCGTAGCAGCGAAGATGACGGTCCTTCTCTGCTACTACCTAACTTACATTTTCTTAAAGAACCTTCAAACGTACCTTACCTTTCCTTCTCAACCTAAAAAGCCGCTTTGCAATCTTCCCCCGAAAAACTTAACCACCACTCTATGTACTCTACGGAGTACGAAAAACGCCCCCTAACCCACGTACACCATTGAGCTAGTCCATTCCTCATCTATCTCAGAACACTCCCACGTAAAGGCCTTTACCACTCTCTCTGGAACAGTCTTGCTTTCCTCGAAATCGAGACTTTGTACGAAGAGGAAGAGGAAGAGGGTACTTGGGAACGATGGAACCGGCTGCTGTTGATGATGGTGTTGGAGCGTACCCTCTGTGTGTGTGTGTTTAATACTACAAACTCCTTGGAGGTGAGGAAACAAGAGCGAATGTGGAGAGGGAGGATAGGACACTGCCGTGGATAAGCTGGGCTGGGGTGTCTCGTTTCCCATCTTCGGAGCTTGCGCGGATTGGATGTGGGGAGGAGTGCATTGAATGGATTTCTTGTAGAGTACAACAGGCCGGGGTTAGACAGAGTTCTCCAATAACTTGGGCAGTCTTTGATATTGGAACAAGAACCCTCCCATAGTGCGGAGCTCCGTGGCTACATGTCTGATACAAGAATCCAGCGGGCTACCTACGCTGAACTTCTAATGCAATACGTGCGAGAGAGGCTCGCTCGGTCGATGCCATTTTCTCATCGTGGCCGCAACAAGACAACCAAAACCCCGACGAGAGCAACGCCAGCCGCGGCGCCTTCTAGGGCTACATTTGTGAGGTCACGCTGGCGGACGACGATCTGTCGCTCGCTGAAGAGATCTTGCAGAGCTTCTTTGTAGGCCTCGAATTTCGACGGAGGCGAGCTTACGGTAGGAGATGTCGCTTTCGATGGTGGATCCGGTGTTTGAGTCTCGGAGGCCGTGACCTCTTCTACGACAGCAAGGACTTCTGGCTGGATTTGCAGCGGTGTAGCTGCTATTTCTTCGCTCGCTACATCGTGTGTTTCGGCGAGGGCTTCGTGACTAGTGTGTACAGCTACCAGCGATGCGGAACCGCCGTCTGTATGGTTCGTAACTCCGGCTCCTTCTCTCTCCAGTGCTTCCATAACCTTCTCCTCAAAGCCTTTGACCAGCCTCTTCCGCCTCCACGGCTCCACACCAATCTGAAAGACGAGGAACAACAACACATTGACACCCATCAGTCCCCAGGTCCCCCATGTGCTCATTCTGCGAATCTTGTCACTCCATATCTGCTCCTCATGATACCGTGCGAGTATACTCTTGCTTAGCTTCGCCGCTGCCTCTTCGGCCTTGCGTTCAGCAAGGGTCAGGGCTTCCTGTGCGGCTGATTCGGCTTGCTCGTTTGCG
>JAABUP010001495.1_pt1 | contig 49048 bp, 68 predicted proteins | sample 5559201 | NCBI WGS metagenome assembly JAABUP01 (sample SAMN10711887, study PRJNA513373) | rock metagenome | isolation source: Antarctica rocks | place: Antarctica | reverse complement strand
AGAAGGACCTGTGATGTAACAGATGCTATGGCCCTCTGGCACATCGACAGTAAGCTATGCTTTTCATGCTGCATGACAGCTCTTCTTTGTAGCAAGTAATAGTAATGTGCTCCCCTTCCTTTCTGCGTGCAGGCTACGAGAAACTCAAAATGTATGGCTTCTAGATCCATGCCTGCATTGACAGGGGCTCTAAATTTGCACCCTATGCAATTGTTGCCCTGGACAAGACTGCCTCCACCCTGTTCAATGCTTATCATGAAGCCACCACAGCATTTGAGCGCCCACTGCGTCTCAGAGCAGACATGTGCTTTAAAGCTGTACGCATTGGACAGGACATGATTGATGTGCGTGGACCAGGTGCCTACCTGACAGGACCATCTACTGCTAACCAGGTAACCTTTCATAGGGCAGTGAGTCTGTACAATAGAAAGCAAGGTCTCTGCCATGCATGCTAGATGACAGAGTGGAACTGTTCTGTCTACAATGTGCACAGCTTTTGGTGTGCTTGCAAGCTTTCAGCATGCATATGACAGTTGCACTTGTGTTGGGCTGTACTAAAGTCTGACCCGTCTTTACAAAGTGTGTGCAGATCCCTGTTCCTGTTGGGCAAGAGCTGTTGTTTGCATGGTACATGCAGCCAAATGCACTTTCTTGTCCTGCCTGTGTGTGACATGGCTGCACAACTTACAACAAAGCACATTTGGCAGCCATAGCATGTAGCCAATGAACACATAAAGCATTTGCAAAGCTGATGGCACGTTGCCAAAAGCTACAAGAATCACAAAAAATTGCCTTGTCCTTACTGACGGCATCACACTGCTCAAATCTGTTGTTGTTGTTGTTACTGCTTGGGCCGGAGCCTGTCTGACTCTTCTGCTGCTGCTGCAGACAAGGTGCTTGCTGATGAATCTCTGATGCAGGATACAGCTGCTGCTCCATGTCAAAGTATGTTTGCTGTATTGAGTGCTGGAATTGGGTGTAAGCTGCAGCAGTAGTCAATCAAAGATAGCAGGGCTCCTGTCATATCTTCTACTTGTCAAGACCACCTATTGCGGTCCTCAGCTGTCCTGCCCAAAAACAATCCAGCTGTTGCATATCAGTATGTTGCTGTTGCATACTGGTACCATTGGTGCCCTTTGTCCAAAGCAGCATCTGGACATCTCAACAATGTAGCGCCACGATTGCAATCCTGCATACTCTGGTCATGCTTTGCTTGCTCTGCCAGCTGCCTGCAGGTCCGCAAAAGAGCCCTGACAAGCAGCATGCACTGTGAGATGCTCTGTCCCGCACCCATCGTTGCACTGAAGGTCCCACCAGAAAAATTTGCTGACCAGCAGTTGACCACCTCTAGTCTGGCTGGTAGCATGATACTTGCTTGGAAATACATGCATAACTATATTGTGGCTACATGGTTTGGTTTTAGCTAAGCACCAGCATAGCAGCCCTTACAGCAGTCGTGCCATGCATACTGCCCACCTGCAGACAAGCAATAGGTTGTCAGACTCGGTACTGTCCTGCAGACATGCTGGACGTCAACTGTTGTTAGTCTTTGACCTAGCCCACAATGTGATGCCATGCTCCTGCACATTTATCACTATGCCTGCTGCCTTCTGCTGTCATAATAGCCACAGACCACGGGGTGTAAAGAACCGATGGAAAGCCATCTCCAGGTGCAGGGTCTGTATTACAGTATGCTCGATCAGCCTCAAGATGTAGAATGCCTCTAACATAGGGCGTCCACTTGCAGTATAAGCAGCAGTCCTGTCATGTCCCAATAAAGCTTATGCTATCTGTACTTAAGCACAGGTAGTGACCTGTTGCAATCAGCAGCATGTGATACAGTGCAGCCGGTGACACAAGCTCATGAAGTGGTGCGCAGCACACTAAGCCTCAGCAGCAGTGAGCTTGTGGGGCTCACACTGCACAGTCTTGCCATCAATTTCCAGCTATGCAGCAAGTGATTTATGACATAATGCTTAAACAGTACTTTGCACAGAAGGCTTGCACAGTCACATGGTACTCCTGCCCCTCCACCAGAGCTGTTGGATTATCCAGGCTGTAGGTCTGCTGGTGTGATGATCACTGCCTGCTGTTGAAACTGCCCATGCTGCAACTTTCTCAGTTTCATCGCTGTTGGGCTGCTGCTACTGCTGCTGCTGCTGCCATTTCTGTATTGCTGCTGCTGCTGCTGCTATCTTTGCTCAAATTGCAGATGGAGACCCGTGCTCGCCAATTCAGTTGGAATGCAACAGCAGCTTGCAGGCAAATGTCTTATGCATTCACACAAGATTCCACAGCGCATGATGGTAGACATATGACCTTCCTAGTACTGGGCATGTGACAGCCAAAAGGAGACTTCAGCAGAGTGAAGCCAGGTTCGGTCCAAAGAAGGGCACCTGCACTCCAATAGCCGCATACCATTTAGCCAAGGCAAGCCAGGCAAAACAAAGGAAACCAACATTGCAAGCCAGGACATCAATAAAAGAGTTGGACCAGCAGTGTCTTGCACAGTCTGATACGAGTAATTTCTACAGCATATTGCGGTTGCGTAGACTAGTCATAAGCTGGTGACTGACCAGCAAATCTACAGCACAAGTGTATGACATGTGCAAGCACAGCACATGCCAGTCGATGATAAACCCACAAGGTATGCAGATGGCAGCTGTACATTTGTCATCACATGACAGACATCAGGGCACTTTAAATAGATATTGCCAGCAAAGCAACCCTGATTACCCTTTTAGAGCATGCTCATGATGAAGACCACACATGCAGCTTGACGGGTCACACATGATCATCACAATTCTCAGTACAAAGAATTGTACAAGTAGAGCAATCACCTGCACTGACATGTGGCGGTAGGCCACAGCTTGATCTTGATGCTGCTATGTATGAGCAGTGCTTCTTCCTACAGATACAACACTATCAACCCTACGTGCTTGTTCTACATGCTGAAACAGCACACATACCCCCATAACTAGTTAACGGTCAAGCGATTTCGTACTACTATCTCCAAACGCCCTGACTGTGCGACGCAACTAAACAAGCAACTTATCGATCCAAGCACGGACGGGACCGGGACCATGCCGTAACCAGCCACATACCGGACCAGGCTGTGACCATACGGGTTTTACCAAGCAGCAACCGTGCAAAGACCGTACAAGAACCGAACAAGTACCGGACCAGGACCATGTTGAGCGGTCTGTCACCGTGCCGGTACCGGACTGTGACTGCACCATACTGTGACCGAGCAATGACCGTCACCGCACTTGGACCGTGCAAGAACTGGACCTCGCTATGACCATGCAAGGACCATGCAAGGACCGTGCTGGGACCGTTCTTTCACCGTGCTGTCACCATACGACTGTAACCGTACTGTCACCATACTGTCACCATGACTTTGCCGGAAAATGCACGCCGTAATTCTGCGCTGCCTCGAGCTATGGTATTTGGCGCATGAGACATATGCGACATATGTCAGAGCACTCTGCACATGTCTATGACCCCATGCTCAGCCATTAGTATCTGTGTCACATTCTGCATTGATTTGACTGAGCAGTTTCCCTAGGTGGTGACGGTAGGAGTCTCCAACATCTCGAAGCTTATGTCAACAGAACAATGCAGACAAGAGCTTCACCTCATTTTAGGCTTGCAGCAAATAAGTGCTACCTTGTGCAATGTCACCAGACATTGTTGACCTTTCAAGAGTACCTTGAGTTGTTCTGCTGCCTCCTGCATCGTGAACCTCTGACTGCACAACTCCTGCACCTGCTCAACACCTACTTCCAGACGAGGTCCACTCGTTGATCTTTGCGGCATGTTGCTCTTTGCGGTGCATGCAACAACCTGGCGCGATCGCTAGCAGTAACTGGGCGCGTAGGGCGTTGCTGTGCAGCCCACAGTAGCGTAAAGTGCTTGTGTTGCACCATGCATGCACCGTGCAGCGACCGTACAGTGACCTTGTCGTCACCGGACCATCTCTATGCACACACCAGAAGCGGACGACACCCAAACAAGGACCTGACAAGGACCGTGGCGGCACCGCTCCAGGACTGTCACCGAACCGTGCACGCACGGAACCCAGAAGACCCTGCCGTGACCGCACAATGACCGTCACCGCACCAGGACCATGCAAGGATCGTGCTGTCACCGTTCTTTCACCGTGCTGTCACCGTGCCATAACCGCACTGTCGCGGACCGTGCCATTACCATGCTTTTACCGGAAATTGTACGCCATTCATTCATTCATTCATTCATTCATTCATTCATTCATTCATTCATTCATTCATTCATTCATTCATTCATTCATTCATTCATTCATTCATTCATTCATTCATTCATTCATTAGATTTCAAAGGTCGTTGGGGCCAACCATGACCATTGGACCAGTAGACTGAAAGTGTCAGAAAGCGTCAGACAAAGATACCCAAATGTTCTAAAGCACTTAGGAAAACATTAATGTTCATACAGAATACAGTTATTAGTCACCTGTCTTCTTCATTATGGCAGATGCCCTGGCAGATGCCTTTGTGCGAACAACCAGTGTGTCTCGGATCTGCAAGGTGGTGCGTGCAATCGATGACCTCCGGTTGAAACGTTGTCTGTTGCTCCAAGTCATGATCTTCACGCTATTCCTTCGCGTTAGCTGCTGCAAATCTGTTTGCGTCACCGGCATCCCACGTGTGAAGGTCTCTAGCCCTGTCTGCTGTGATATTGGGTGATACCGCCCAGATCTATCTGCGTTTACAACATGCCGCTGAATCCTTTTGCCCGTGAATATGTACCAGGAGTAGGCAAGCAGATCTCGCTGCTGAACGTCAGCAGTGCTGCAAGCCCTGTAAACAAGACTCGGTTGCCAGCCTCACCAGAACCTGCTCAGTCAAAGGACGGAACGCAGCCAGTTGGATCAAACAGATGTCCAACACCCGCTGCAGAGGCATTCGAAGTCGAGGAACTGCAGTTTGAAGATGTGTTTGAAGCGGAGGCTGGTCCCCCTTCACCCCGCTCTCACCTCAGCCCAGTTAGTCCTGGGGGACTCTCAATGGTCCGTGTTTTGCATCACCACCAGCACATGACTGCGCCCTGATCTGCTGGGGCTGCTCACAGTCATATCTGCTCCTGCTTGACTGTTCACACCGGGTGGCGCGAAGCGCCTCAAGGTGTTGTTGTGATTTTCATCATCATTCAGGGTGTTGCAGGTCTCAGCCTCCTCGTCTCCTGGTTCAACCCCAGAGTCACCAGTGCACTCAGCATTGCCACCTTCTGACATGCCTCCAAATCAGTCAGGAGAGATTGCAGGCCAGCCAAGCAATTTAGCAAATGCCAAAGTTGGCCCTGCAGACTTTCTTCTGTTGCGAGTTGTGGGTCAAGGTGCCTTTGGAAAGGTACTTTTGATTTACTTCACAAGTTGTTCAAACGTGTACCAGGACCAGCTGTACATCCCCAAATACTTAGTAACATAATCACAAACCATGCTGCTCTGGAGAGACAAGACGTGCCCTGAAGCTAGTAAATTATTAGTTTTATCATTATGCCATTGAAGCCTTAGCACAACAAATCCTCAAACAGCATCTTCCCAGTGGCAGACATTGTCTGTGACCTAGCAAAGCATCTGACAATTGGCAACCGGCACAGATGTCATGTGCTCTGTCAGCACTGGTCCTGCATTGAGCAGCCTGTCAGCCTTGCTTTGGAACTATTCAATAAGACCCTTTGCCTGCCAGGTATTTCAAGTCCAGAAGAAGGACACTGGGCAGGTGTATGCAATGAAGGTCATGCGCAAAGAACGAATCATTGCCAAGGATCATGGTGAATATGTACGAGCAGAGCGAAATGTGCTCACTGCAGTCTTCCACCCATACATTGTCACCCTACGCTGTTCGTTTCAGGTGATGCTGATATCCATTTCATCATTCTGTTCTTTTGCCCATTCATGTATTGTCAATGCAAGGGATGTCAAATTGAATGCCTTTTTATCACCAAAATCCGCATAAACACGCATGTGTGCTGCAGACAAGCAGCAAGCTCTACCTAGTTTTGGACTTCATCAATGGAGGCCACCTTTTCTTTCAGTTGTACAGACAGGTGAGGCTTGCATGCATACAACCTGCATACTGCTGCACTTCAGCACTAAAACATGTCATGGGTCAACTCTGAATAGCGGGAACTAGTAGGCACAAATACAGTACAGTGCTCATTGATGAGAGTTGGCCATGAACAGCACCATAGCAGCAAGTTTTCGCAACAACTGCAGCTGCAAAACAACTACAACTGCAAAAGAGCACAATGTGCACAAATGTTCACTGGCTTGTGTAAGGGGTAACGTTTGACCCACAGGGCATTTTTGATGAGCAGCTGGCTCGGCTTTACACAGCAGAGATTGTGCTGGCAATAGCTCACCTGCACAGCCTGGGGTTTGTACACCGCGACCTCAAGCCGGTAAGATCAGGCTGCAACAGCAACTTCGTGCTGTGAATAAGGAAGCATGAGCATGCACTCTGCTGCACATCTGCATGACACTGTACTAGTAGTGATGGCACAGCAGCACTGCAACACACGACTAGCGTTTCCCTTTCCTGTTTGACAAACAGTCTCTTGATCAACGGCTTGTTTTTCTCTTGAACGCCAGACTTTGTTTCACTTGGGCAAGCTGTATGTTGGTCTGTTGATCTGTTTGTCTGCTGGTGTGTTTTCTTTGTTGTTGTGCATTGTTGTTGTGCATATGATGAATTACATTGTGCTCTGCAGGAGAATGTGTTGTTGGACAGTGAGGGACACATCAAGGTCACTGACTTTGGCCTGGCCAAGGGTAACATGGCTGATGGGGAACGCACAAACAGCTTCATCGGCACAATGGAGTACATGGCCCCTGAGATCATCCAAGGGAAGGGGCACGGCAAGGATGTGGACTGGTGGAGCGTGGGGATCCTGTTGTTTGAGATGATGACCGGCATGCCGCCTTTCAATGCCAAGAGTCGCAACCAGCTGCAGAAGCAGATTACTGGTGGCAAGCTGAAGTATCCCTGTAAGCATCTGCTGTCTGCCAAAACCCCAAGCAAAAGCCCAAAACCCAAGAAGCAGATGATGTTTGCCCCATGGCATCTGTTGCTATTGGGTTCAGAACAAATCAGTCAGAGACAAGCCCGCTATGACATTCCAACAGCTGTATTTGCACAGAGTTTGTTGTTGTGGCTGCTGCTGTTGTGCTCTGGTCATTTTGGTGGCATTTGCTGGGCATTCCAGAACAGCTCTGAACTGTGCTGCAGCGTTTCTGAGCCGCAATGCACAGAGCTTGCTGAAGGGCCTGCTTGTACGGGATGTTGAGAAGCGGCTGGGCCACGGCCCAGAAGGCAGCAAGGCAGTCATGGATCATCCCTTCTTCAGCTGCATCAACTGGGACAAGCTGCAGAAGCGCGAGGTCCCATCCCCTTTCAAGCCCAGCACACAGGGATTGAACAGTGTGGAGAATTTTGACAAGATGTGGACAGAGCAGTCTCCCACAGACTCGCCCGCCGGCACGCCCACCAATCTGGAGTCCATGTTCCATGGCTATTCATATTGCACCCCTCACATGCTTGCCAACTACAAGCAGCGCTCCCCCAGCCAGTGAGCAGCAACGCGTTTCATAAATGAATCAGCTGAGTCAATGTGTCCAGCAAGAATTGTGCGTCCTGCCTGCTGTAAGTGTGTCATGTGATGGGCCTGCTTGATTTACGGTTGAGTGTCCAGGACTTTCGGTGTGTTGTAGGGCTGACACATGCAATTCCTTGGTTCTTGACTGATGTTATTGTGGTGATTTTGCCAACTGTATTGCGGTATTGTTTTTGAAGCCTCGTTCTACTTGATTGCCTTGCGAATGCTACGTTGCACCCTAGACTTTTGACTTTATTGTTTATAGACTATCTCTTCTTTTGTCATCTTGATGTCTGTTTTCAGTATGTGCACAGCAAACATCTGCAGCACCTTTGTTTGTGCAACATTGACTGAAGGGCTAGGCTGTCATCGGCAATTATCATTGCACAAATTGCTTTGTTGCCAACAAGTTATACTGCTCAGCCTCTCACATACTGTCACTCACTCTAGCAGAATAAAACTGGCGTCAGGAGTTGACATTCAAGCTGTGTGCTAAAAGTTTTGTCAAATCGGTACAGGACAGTTCAATTGTACATGTTTTAGCTGCCAAATCAAACAATTGGTCCTAGCACTAGCAATGCCGTGATCACTGCTGAGGCAGCTCAACTGGTCTTCTTGGTCTTGCCACCCGACCTTGATGCCTTTCTGGTGGCAATCTGCATGTATTCTGTGTTTACTGCTTGTCTCAAACACACAAGTCCGGTAATATACAGATCAAAGGCATATGTGTTGGGCACAGCAAGCAAACATACGTCCTTGGAAAAGACCTTACCTGAGCTATTTTATAGAACCAAAACAAGCTTACAATCTGTATGCCAACACCTCCAACCTGTGCATGCCAGCAAAATCAGAGTCAGGCAGGAAACTCCTGCCACAACAAGCATCAAACAAAAGGCATTGTCACCTTGACAATCATGGGACTTGTAGGGCAGATCAAGGTGTAATATATCACTGCTGGGCCAACCAATAAGCGGCAGATGAAAAAGGATATGGCAAAAGCTATCTGCACCCAGCACGCTCAAATTGTATGCCCAGGTATACTGAAAGTCATGTTTGCAAGAGCTAGACTTAGCATGATGCAACTGCAGAAATGAAGGACTGACATCATTTATGGTGCTCAATGAACTTTGCCTCCAGCCCAGTTCCTGCATTGCCAAACAAAACCTTGTTCACACAGGTTGCCTATCATCAATGTGTGCATATGTCAGAGCTTCGGAACAACGTCAGCACTTTGTTGAGGCAATGAAGGTCAGCGCAAACCTTCATGAGAAAGCGGCCGTGAAGAAACGGATTCGAGACCTCCATGAGCAGCAGACAGAAAGTCAATTCTGCTCCACTCTGCACTGCATACCTTCATCAGCAGCTGTTGAATATTTGGCTATCAAGCGTGGCCTGGAGCAGCAGCAGCATGGTTTTGAGCTCACCACACCATTGCAAACGCCGACTGCCAGGCCCAGCATTGTACAAAGATGGTGAACAACATTTGCAAAGTCCAGGTCAATGTAAAGACAACAAAGCATGTCGTATGTGAAGTAGCCCAAGCTGAGGTTCATAACAAAACGCTGCAGAGCAAGCAGCTGGGTCAGAGGCTCTGCCAGAATGATCTGTACAAATGTCTGCCTACAAAATGCGTTGCAGGCACCTGATAGTTGGTTGTTGTTTGCCCAAATCCGGATAGGGGGTGTTGCCAGTTCAGGGCAGCAGGGCAGACTACAAGAGCAACCAAGGCATGCAAGAAGCTAACAAGTCTGTTGTTGAAGCCCAAAGATCTTCTTCTGAGTATGATGGCATTTATGATCACAAAGACAGCTGCCCAAGCAGCAGTACTGATGCCGATCTGTTGCAAAGTGCCCTGATCAGGCTTTTCAAGACCAAGCATGACCGACAATGGAGGAGGACACTGGCTCTGCAGACCCCACAAAATCCAGGTCCTTTATGCTGCGCTCAACGGGTGGTCGCGAGGGGACAGCTTGTCGACCTTTGCAGGGGTAGGCAGACCTAACACATCTGGAAGTGATATGGCGGCCTAGGAGTTGCTGCACACGCTATGGTTGCGAAGTGTGAGCTCGCAGCCCCAGCCAGGTTTGTCGTCGCACTGGTACTTGTCTGCGAAATGTCGAAGACAGAAGCGCAGCGCTGCTCGGAGCCTGCTGCTCGGTCAACGCCAGTCAAACTTTGCTGACAGTTCGCAAACACCGATACTCTGACCGATACTCGCGTGTACGGAGAGTTTCTTATGGACGTGCACACCATCGGGACTCCCGACTCAGGAGTTATTGTTTCAGGTGATGGTCAAGATATAGTTCGACGGTAAGTAGATACATGCACTTGAGCTTCAGTGCCTCACTAGCTCGCACTCATTGTCGGGGGAGCCTGCTCCAGCTATATCGCCACACAGAGCTTTCATTCTCGCATCGCCGATGGCATACGGCCAAAATTACTACATTCAAACACGTATCTGTGCGTGGCACTGTTGCCAAGGCTGTTGATCATAGCAGCTCGGACCAACAGCCACAGACCCTCACAGCCTGGCACCACAAACCAAGAGTTTCTCACTTTTGTCCAGCCTGCGGTCAGCAGATACAGCGATTGGCTGTGCTTGAAAGGCACTTCCAAAAGTGCTGCCCTGACTTAATTTCCTGGCAGGTACAGGTTGATACAGTCAAGGCTATACACAGCCTTGCAACCATCATGCAGCACAAAAAAATTGTGTGTGATCTGCATCACTAGGCTTGGCATGCTACCAACAATGATCAAGGCGCTATAGCATCCTTGCTTGCAGACGCTGCTGAAGCAGAAATACAACTAAGGAAAACCTGTGTAAGCAAGCTGCTCCCGCTCTTACAATCGAGTACCTAGCTGTCACAAGCACAAATCCAGATGCATGACAGCACAGTGTTCATTGTAGATCTCAACAGCCTTCAAGCAAGTGGATGCTGATGGGCAGCCTATCAGGAGAAGCCCTGAAGAGGTTGCAGATATTCTGCATTTACCAGTGGTCAGGTGAATCTTTGCATGTCCATTTCCAGCTGCTCAAACAGCAACAACGACCTTCCTTCAGAGTGAAGTATACCAGTGAGCAGGCAGACAAGTACGGCTGTAGGGTCAGGGCAGCATTCAAAATGGCTCAAAGAGCCATACCTTTGGTAGCAGATCTTGATCCTGTTGAAGTCATCTATGAGGATGAAGACATCATTGCAGTCAACAAACCTACTGGTGTCATTTCTGCTCCCAAGCACAGATTCACAGTAAGTAAAGCTCTGTATCAACCTTCAGCCGCGCATGTAGCCGACATATGTATGGGGTACCACCATTGCAAGCTCTATCTAGCCAACATCTGTCACAAGTATGATGCATGGTGATGCAGGGCGGAAGCATGGTGAACAGGCTCATAGGCTACCTGGGTAAGCATGCTCCCTCACAGCACCCACTTTCATACATACAAACCAGTCGTTGAGCCTTACACAGGATTCTCTTCATACACTGCACATCTCAGCTGAAAACATGTAGCTAAGCCATGTTCTAACTAACAGCACTGGTTGACGCTGTCTGCATGACTGTGTCCATATAGCTTGCCCTACACATGTCTACACTGCAGGCACCTCCAGTCTTTGTCTCATGCATGGTCTCCCTAGACAGACAGCTGTCACCTGTGTGTAAAGGTCGGTATCAGAAACAGCATGGCTGGCACTTGGCTGTACACAAGCTCTGCACTGTGATCTATGAAGCTGTTTTTGTGGCATGTAGGATATGCTCCTTATCCTGTGCATCGGTTAGACATGATGACCAGCGGTGTGCTGGTCATGGCCAAAAGGCAAGTGGCTGCTGCGCCCTTGGGAGCACAGTTCAGGTGATTCTGTCCCTCCCACATCCAGTGGGCACAATCACATCTGCACAAGACACAGCGTATGTTTCAACAAAGTACTGATTTGTGAGGAGCTTACTGATGACGTCATTGCATCTGGCACTCTGCATCGTTCAGCAAAGAGGAGAATAGAGCTTGGCCAGCACAAAATGCAGCGTGTTTGGGAGAATTGCACTTGCTTACTATCACAGAGACTGTCCAGCTTGTCTGCCAAAATAATGCTCGTGTCGTGTTTGCGTTCATCTGCAGACCTGCTTGCGTTTAGCATTTGCTGTGCCCGACAACTTATGTGGCCATATATCGGCTGTGGCCCTACAAAATGTGCTCACGACCAGTTATAAATGTATTGCAAATGTAGTATGACATGAGCTGGCCAAGGTGATCACACCCTTATGTTGCAGCAATAGCTGAATACTGCGCAATACGCCTTGGCAATGAAGGTTTGCTCCGGTTGGCACCCCTTGCCACTAATTTAAACCTGGCAAGGGGTGGCGCCTCCCCTGTGTGCCGCTTGCATCCAGCTGCTTCTTGACGCCTGCGCAGCCATGAGCAGCTTTTCAGTGCGCTGCAGTGCAAGGACGGCAAAGAAGAGCTATGTGGCCATTACCACAGGAGCCCCCACCCATACCTGCTTCCATGTGGATGCACCAATAGACCGGCACCCAGCCCAAAAGTAGGTTCATTTACATGAGTCCACTGCATTGCATAAGTAAGCCCTGGATTGTTTGGAGCATGATGACAGTCTTAGGCTGAGGCCCATTCAGGGTTGTCAGGGCAGAAACGCTACCTCTGTTTTGCAAAAAGTTGTTGTGCAAGGCTGATTGGGTGGTAGCCTCGCAGGATTGCTCGTGCAGTTGTGGAAAATGGTGATGCATCACAGACAGACTTTGTGGTGGTGGATAGAAATGAAGCAGCGACACTGGATGGTTTCACCGCTGGACTTGTGGCTACAGAAGCAATGTACATGACCAGGTATCACACTTACAGACGAGTTTGGCACTGATGACATATATCCATGCCCTTTGCATGCTGTGGAAGACAATTCTGCGACAAATGCTTTGCTTTGCTGCTGAGTCTCTTGCTAATAAGAGAAAAGGTTGATCCATGCAGCTGGGCTCCAATATGCCCATCATGACATCTCCAAGCCTAACACTACTACAGGATTTGGCCATTGTCCCCAAATGTGGCTGGGGGTGGAAGTGCTGGGTTGCATTCGCACAAGCTCTGTAGACAGTCGCCTGAGTACAAAGTCTGCTTTTGTTTTGGCCTTAGACATGAGGCATCCTTCCCACAATCAACCCTGGATCCCTTGCTGGCTCAGTTCTGCCATGGCACAGTGCGCATGCCATGCTGTGACGACACCTCTTGCAGCAATGAAAGCTGTCTGCCTGTTCACAGGGGCGCAGCATTGGTAATTGCCAAGCCTCGTACTGGACGCACTCACCAGGTCAGACTAGTACTCATATCACTGTCACACGTCTAATCTTGCAACTCTATCTACACTCTATGTTCCGGGGCCTGGCATGTAGAGGCGACGACTATAACAGCATGTCTACCTGTGGAAATGGTTCTGCTTGTCTTGGATCCTGCTGCCTTGCACCTGTCTCTGAAAGTTTTCACGCATGTGCTCTCTGCAGATCAGAGTTCATCTAGCTCATGCTGGGCATGCAATAATTGGTGATGATGTGTATGGACTGCAGGTAACATCAGACAGTACATTTTGCATATGCTGGCTTGTCCACCATGCTACTGGCAGTCTCATATTCATTGTAGCAAATTCGTATGTTGTTGAAGACAAGGCCATGATTTCCTGTTGAGTGCAGGGTCCTTGGATTGATCGACAAGCCTTACATGCAGCATCATTGATAATACAGCATCCATGCACGGGGAAGAGGCTTCAGCTGATAGGTCAGTTTTGTATGGGCTGATTGTCATTTCCCCACCACTGCCTGCATGCAGCCACAATTCACATGACTGGGGTGCATGCTGTACTGATACTTTCTGGTGCTGCAGCTCCTGTACCAGCTGACATGGCAGCTGCCTCAGCAATGCTGCAACTAAGGGTCCCAGATAATAGTGCCCTTACAGCAGTGTTGTGAAACGTGGTCGAAAGGTGGATGCATGAAGAGCTCACACGCTACAAAACATAGACAAAAATTCAGTGCTGGACATGCATTTTAGTATCACCGAAATTCGTACGTGGTGCTGCATACTATGGATGTCACCATGGCTGCGACAGAATGTTGTTGCAATGTAGTTGCCCTGTCAATATGGTCATCTAGCCTGACAATGCTTAAAAACCCGTAAATGAGCAGAAAGTAAACGTGAAAAAGGTAGGAGCACACACAAAGGCAATGTAGTGACCTCAGGGTGGAGAGGATACGAACAGTTCTCTGACAGCACGAGCAGAAAGCCTGCTGGCAAGACGCTTGAACACCTCTGGAGCAATTTCGGTAGCTACATTGGGCAAGAAAGGGGTAATCTCTCTCATCACTCTAGGATCTGAGCTGCCCCCAATCAAGCCAGCTGCATCTCCGCCAGTCAGGAAATTCCCCAGCTTCTTCACATTCTCCATGACCTTCCTGTCTTCAGGATTGAGATCAGGTGTCAGGGGAATAAATCTGAGACTGCCAGGCAGAAACAAAGGTATTGATGCTCCTGTGAGACCCAGAAAGTTGACTAGTGCCTTCAACTGTGCTCTGGACATAGCATCAATGCTGCGAACCACCTCATCCATGATGAAATCTCTGAAAAATGCTCCCTCTGCCGAGAATACAAATTTGAGAGCTTCTCGAGCAGACTCAGGGGTCTGAGTTTTGTCAGTCTGTGGCTGATCAAAGGCATTTTGACCCCAGCCAGCACCCCATGACCCATTCTGTAGACCAGGCACATGATTGGAATGAAACAGATACATGCTTGGACATTACTTTGCTACAACCCCCTCAAATGTGCAATGTGTCAAGCACTTGGACAAAAGCAGCAAGCAGATGGCACATAGCAGCGCATACCCTCCAGGCAGTTTGCCTATTACCACCCTGTCAAGAAAGCATGCAGATGTCAGCAGAAATCATCAAGCTGCTCACATGTAGCATGCGTCACTTGGAGTGCAGACAGTTGCAAGATTAACAGGTACAACATGTAAAGCGCCTGATATATGGCAGATGATCTGTGTACCTGGGAGGGCCAGTTGCCCCAAGAGCCCCAGGGACCTCCTGATGAGCTACTTGCATGCTGCCCACTGTATTCCCTGTCATTGCCAGCCAACTGGCTCTGCTCACTGGCATGCTGCCCATTGTTTGCCTGCCTATTGCTGCCCATCTTGCCTTGGCCAGCATAACTTTGATTGCCAGCACTACTGCCATAACCAGCACTACTGCCATAACCAGCACTACTGCCATAACCAGCACCATTAACATTGCTTGTGCTGCTGCCAGTGTATGCTGCAACTCCATTTCTACTGCCTGCAGCACGGTTGTTCCCACTCCCATTCCCATTTGCCAGGCTGGCTTGGTAGTCATTCCCTCTGCTATTCGCAACTACTTGTGCATCATTGATGTTCACACCACTGTAGGAGCCTGCTCCCATGCCATTCCCATTGCCTTTGCTATAGCTGCCATATGCTGACCTAGCACCTGCTTGCCCTTGATTGGTTGCAGCAGCAGCACCATATTGATTGTAGGGTATGCTGGTGCTGGCCTGACCATTAGATGAGCGTCTGGAGGAATCAGTAGCAGAGGAGGTTTGTGGCCTGGAGGGTGTTTGAGGTAGGGTGAAGGAGCTGCCAGGGCGAGGGGGGCCGACGTCCATATCCCCCCTGGAGCTTTTAGATGCCACAGCAAAGTCCTCAAAGGCTGCTAGCAGGTCAATCAGGCGGTCTGCATCAAAGACCGAGTCTTTGCCATATACCTGCATCAGCCACTGAGAGGATGAAGAAATCCTTGGGGCCTCACAGACCTGACTGTAGCACAAATTGCAGTGATCTGAGTTCTGTCTACGAGATTTTTGACAAGAGACAAAAGGCAGAGACCCTACTGACAGTCAAATGATCTGTCAGATGACTGTCGTCAACCAAGAGGCTGCCAGACCGCAGTGAACGGGCAGACAGACATTCATCAATAAGGGTAGCAAAACAAGGGTAGACAGGCGCTTGAGGTCAATAACAGTGGACAGCAATGACACGAATCTGTAGTAGCGGCAACCTTATGTTGGTTACGCACATGTACACTACGCTGAAATCTAACCCAGGCCAGTCTGCAAGCCAGCAAGTGAAACACAGTGACATAAGCAGCAGCAGGACAGTGGATGACTCACCATGTATTTGAGGGCAGCCCGCAATCTGGGAGAGTCATCTGTCAGCAACATTTTTGCAACAAAGGGGTAAGCCTCGTCCACGATAGCAAACTCTGCAGACAACATGCGTTCATGTATTGTCACTCAACTCATTGCCCCTCCAAACGTACAAAGTCAAGGTAGCATCATGCAAAGGCTGCTGATATAGCACTGCACATGCAAGGTGCACAGAAGCTGCTGCATGTCTCAGCACTCCACACAAGTGAAGACTCTTCTATGCTCAAGCCTCTGGACCAATATCTGACTGTCTGCATCCTTGACAGCAGTGAAGTCTCAAATGGCATGCATGCATGGACTGGTATGCATCCAGGGAGTACATATTCATGCCAGATCAGACCAGAAGACAGTACTGTTAACATTCCGTGTGGGCCAGTAAGCATGGACATCAAAGCGAAGCACCTGGGTTGCCTAGAAGGGCAATGCCTTCCAACACACTGATGGCTCTGATGATGAGCGCAAAGTAGGGAGGGATCTTGAATGGGAAGTCGAATGTGATCTGCGCCAAGTCAGCCGCCAAATCTCTGCAGAGGTGCAGACCTCTCTTCAGCATGTTGCATATAGTTGAGAGAAAGGTCAGCAATCATTGATCAATAGTGCATGACTCATGCTGCATTGAGCAGCTGTCTTGGGATTATGAACATCTGCCCAGACAAACTGCTTGCCCAACTCATGTCTATATGCATTGCTTGTCAGACATATCACAACAAGCAAGAGATGTGCTACCAAAATGCGCTGCACCATTGCTGGCAATGGACACCAAAGGGGCACTTGCGTCCACATACTTCAGAAACTGGCTTGAAGATGGTGTATAAAACAAGGAAATGACTATGACGTCATGGTTTACAGGGACATGTGCAATGCAACCTTCAAAGAGGATGACAGGCTTACTGAAAGTTTATGTTCTTGGCACCACCTCCAGCCAACGCTTGATCAAATACCTGCACCAGCAACAGTGTGACTCACACACCCCACCACTGCACACCACTGCAGGCTTCTAATTTGTACTTTTCAAGCAAGATGCATTGCCATATGGGATGTACAAGCGCTTGTCTTGATGACTGGACAAGGACAATGCAGCACTGGAAAAGCAACAGATTGAACACAACTTGATTGCAGCAGTAACCCATAGGAAGTGAGAGAGTATAGGGCTTGAGCATAGAAAGGCACATGCCTGGTAGACAGTCCAACACACAGACCGCAACAAACGGCATGTGCTCCTTGACAACCCTCCTGAACTCAGTGCTCAGCATATGTAGTTTACTCAGTCTTTGCCTGTTGATCCCCCAGATGAGCCCCAAAGACAGGAAGTGCTGAAAAATTGATTGATGGAATGACTGAAAGTACCTTGGCCAGAACAGGCAGGATGGGAGTCAGGTTTGTGCCAGGGTCAATGAACTGCAGCGTCACAAAGTCCTCCACAATGGCTTCATAGTCTCGGTGGATGAGATGAGAAATAGCTTCAATCATGCCGTACTTGATGTTGTCATCAATCTCTGTGACCAGACCGAAGTCTAGAATAGCCAGGCGCCCATCTGGAGTCCTGATCAGATTCCCAGGGTGGGGATCAGCCTGTTGCACCCACACTTCCAGTCAAGCAACCATTTTGACATTGAAGACGTTAAACAAAATCGTTAATGTGGTCTGGCCGCTCTGGTACATGTAGTGATGAGTGTCTGACATATGAGCTAGTACTGCATGTACGCAGGGCCAGGAATTCCTCAATGTCAGCTGAGAACCATATAGGCCATAGATGTACCTAGCAGATTATAACAGATGAGCGGAGAAGAACCATTGAGCAGCAGGCTGGACGCCATGCAGGAATGCGGCAATGGCGCCGGAAACGCTGACTGGCCATGCATGTCCAGAAACATTGCGATGTTCTCAGAAGTGCAGGCTGCCTTGCATCAGCTGTCAATCCTGAAGGTGAAGGAAACAGGAGCAGATATGTTGTGCCTTACATGGAAGAAGCCTGTGTCCAGAAGCTGTTTGAGGTAGCAGATGACTCCCAGGTTGACTAGCTCGCCCACATCTGAGGCGGTGCTGCCTGACAGCTTTTCTCCCTCCAACCAGCTGGTTGTCAGCACCCGGCGTGAGGTGTACTCAGTGAACGTCGTGGGCACAACCACCTGCCAAGAACATATGCTGCATTCATACCAGCGCGCTAGACAAGCACACTTGCACTGCAAATCAATGCTGCAGAGGATACCCCCTTTTGCAAAGGTAGATATGTCTTGGTTGGGACGCAATCTTACAATTGAATGGTGGAAACTACTGGCCGTCTGTCTGGGTAAGCAACAGGCAGTCAAGCCCTTGTCTATGCTGCATGCATGTGCTTTATCAGGTACAAGACTGTGTATGTGATGCTGCTATGCGCAACCACTGCACACATGTGACATGGAGTCTGTCAGCCCTTTGATATGCACTGACTCAATGCTGTTGCTGGCATTGCGCCATCAGTCAGCTGATCCTCACTTGTTCACGAGGTAATCACATGGATATCACGTGGGCACATGTGTCATACCTGAGGAAGGTCCTTCTCCATCTGTTTAGCAAACTTGGTGGCATTGTTGCCCTCCCGCACGTAGTCCAGCTCCTCAAAGAAGCGGGCCGCCCACTCATCCAGCAGCCCCACCACGTCTGTCTTGATGCTCGGGAACCGCCTCAGGAACACGGCAAATTTCCTGCGTCATGTATCAGCGTGCACTCGCTAGAGCCCCAGTAAAAAAAAACCCATGATGGCAGAAATATTGATGTAAATAGCTCTCTGCATTGCCGAGCTGATAATGCTGCAACAGCTTTGTGTGGCCCTACGCACAACACATGTAGGCACATTAAGCAAGCACAGGCACCAGCCACAGCTGTAGCTCATCAACTACATAGCATACAACCTGTTGAAAGGAGTTTTGCAGTCAAAGCAATGGATAGAAGAATTGATTACCTGACCAGAAAGAGGTCAACCGTGACGGTTTCCAGAACAAAGAGGCGCTGTACCTTGACTGCTACCTGCTCACCACTATGTAATCTGCCACGGTACACCTGCAATCATAACTTTTACACTGTCGCGGATTCAAAATGGGTCCCATTTCAAATCTGTGACAGAGTAATCCAGCCCTGTCTGGATGAGTAGCTGACACACAACAAATACCATGTCAAGTCATGCTACTTGCGTCACACTTGGTGTATGACCAGCCACATGGAGGCATGTAGTTGATCTTTACAGATACGTGAGGCCAAGGCAGCAGCAGCATAAGACGGCATGTCATGAGTATTCAAACAACTATTGAGGTAGCAATGGTAAGCTGTAACCATCTAAATTGGGCCAAATGAATACATGGGCCTCCAGTATGGTGACATGGAGGGATGCAGACCTGGCCAAGGGAGGCAGCAGCAATGGGGCGGGGGGTGAGCTGGGAGTAAACTTGCTGCCAGGGACGTCCCAGCTCCTGCTCAATCATGGTCATTGCCACCTTGCTGTCAAAGCTGGGCACCTGCATGGACCATGTGTCAGCCCCCATGGCGCTGCATGTTGACAGCTGCAAGGAGGTTGGGCCATGCCAGACACGCCTGTGGGCAATGCCCCTGAAAATGCGCTTTCCAGCAGATCCTGATGCTTGCAGATCAAGATGCATGCGCTCACCTTGCTGACAGCTGTCATTTGTCATATCCAACAGAAAGCTGAAGCACGTCTCAAATGCACAAAGCTGCTAGGAACGCAAGCAGATGTGAATACATTCAGGGCATGGCCTGCAAGAGAGGTGACAAGCACACAACAACACTGCGGCTTGATGATTGGGCGTAGCAGAAGGCTGACCTTGTCACACAGCTTCTGCATCTCATACATGGCAGAGGGGCTGAGGATGTCGGGCCTGATGGACAGAGCCTGACCAAGCTTAATGTATGCAGGTCCTAGGGACGTCACGATTTCACGCAGCTCGCGTGCTCGCGCCACTTCATTGTCTGCAAGCTTGCCCCATGCAAGATCCCACCCCAGCCTGGCCATGAACCCCCACCCTATGCCTGCATGCATGCGTGGACAAACTGTGACACAAACTGTCTCACAAATTTGTGCATGGCTGAGTGCATGTGTCAGGGTATGTTATCCCATGTTTGTGGTTCTCAAATGCATGAGGTGCCTCGATGCAAATTTTGCAAAGGACCATGGCTGCATGACAGTCCAAACTGCGAGTGGCCATAGCTTGGTTGCTGCTTGCAAAAATGATCAGTGCTAGACATCCGCAGATGAGTTTTAAAAGAGCTCATCAGAGAATATTTTGAAGCTTTGGTCTGACCCTGTGTCCTGCTGCTATGCATGTCAATGTGTGGCAACAGCTGACACAGATGTGCAGCTTACCAAGCAGTTGCAGGGCCCTTCTGATAACAGCAACAGGTCGTCGACCCCAAAAGGCAGCAATGCTGATGGGGTCATAGGCAAGAGGCAGCTGGTCATTGTCATCATGGGCCACCTCCACAAGCTGCATGACCACGCTATCATCTACAAAGTCTGACTCATCCATGTTGGATCCCCTGAGGCCTGCCATGAGGACTCCTAGCTGCTTGTCTTCCTGCATGCTCTTGCGCATATCGTTCATCTGCTGAGACATGCCCTTCATAGCTGACTCCTGCGTGACATTGCACCCAGCTTAGTCACCCCTGCCTGGCGTTGTGCCAAAGCTTTTGCCATACAACCATGTTTCACTCACTCTGGGTGGAGCTGTACTCTGTGCAGACCGCGCGAGCGGCCTTAAACAGCGCCTGTGACGTGACTGTCTGCATGTGACTCGTAACCCGACTGTCGAGCACTGAGCTTTGCTGTGCAATGTGACCTGAGACTCCATTTAGCCTCTGAGGGCACACTTGTGCTGCTGAAGCTGATGTCAAAGGGTAAAAATAATTCGGAATCAGGCAGTGACCGCTGTAACCTACTTGTCTTTTACAGCGATCTTGGTGAAGCCGTAGTCTCGAATGGCGACTGCGGGCTTTGCGCCAGTTATAAATCGCCTAAATATCGAGCGCTAGCTGCCCTGTCGATGTGGACAGCACTGTACAGAGCCTGCGAAGACGCTCAGTAGAGCCTGAGTGATCCTCACCTCTCTCTCTCTCATTCTCATCTCTCAAGACTCTGCAACGCCAGCAAGCCCAAAACGCCAGCTTCGACTTGCTTCACCATGCCAAGAACTTTCTTGGTCTCGCAAATGCAGCGGGCACCATGATCCCAAAATGCTGAGGCAGGTGCTGCTGTTGCAGCGCGACGTGCCGAAAGCCACAAGATTTTACCAAGAAGGGCTTGGTTTGCGGGTAAAGGTATTGACCGAGCGGTGGGCGGAGCTTGAAGCGGGATCAACAACCCTTGCACTCAAAGCAGTAGAAGGGTGCGTACAATTCAGCAGGCCACTTTATGCAATGGAACAGTTCTGTTATTCGCCGGACGGAATGTCAGGACCTACTGATCTGCACAGGGAGGCTTACTGCACCACAGGCTACACTCCATTCCTTTCATTCAGCGTAGTAGACCTGCAGCAAACAGTCAGTAACATGCTGCAGCTTGGTGCAACACTTGACGGTCCGATCAAGTATCCAGGAAATGGCAAGGTGGCAGCAGTACGTGCTCCAGATGGACAAATGCTGAGCCTCTATGAAGCTGATGCTACTTGATGCAGCTGACAATGTTGCAAATGCTCTGATGTGCATGAGGAAAGTTCTTGTCATTCGTTTACTGAGCAGATTTGTTGGCATGGAACCATTGTGCCTGTCGTTGAGCACCCACAGACTGCATTGCAATGACACTTGATGCAATCACTGCTCATGTATAGCAACATCAGCAGATGAAGCATAATTCTGAAGCTGACCCAATTCGTCTGATGTTTCATGCTTGAGCAGCGATAGCCTGAGAAACACAGCCAACTCCGCTGCAACCCAAAGATTCTTCTGAAGCAGTTGCTGATACATTGAATTTGCTGCACAGAGTTGCATTGATGCATGGAATGCAGTTGTGAGAGGCATGATTCAAACACGGCTGTTTGCTCAGCAACAGTCAGTAGCATTGATAGCAAACATTGGCAGAGTCGCAGCGTCGGTATGACTGCTGTTGTGCGTTAGGTTTTGAATTGAGGATTGCACCACAGCCTGTGATCAGAGCATAATAGACAACTAATGTCAGAGTAACACCAATCAGCTGCTTGTTCTGCGGTCCATATGAGGCAGCTTCAGCTTTGCAGCCCACTCCTTATGGCTGGGACCAGCTGTGCCCTGTGATAGTTCCTCCAACTGGCCAGGTGTAAACCTAACGCGCAAAGCCGGCTGCCTATAGTAAGCTTGTAACCCATTCATGCTTGCTGATCCCTTATCTAGCTGTGATCCTGCCCTCAGCATGCGACCTCTTTTGGCAGAGGGTGCAACAGAAGGCAGCTGTTCAGTCGTAGATGCACTTCTGGGTCTAGGAATGCCACCAAAGGGCACTTGCTCCAGGGTTGCTGCATCTGGCCCTTCGCTAGATGCCCTTCTTTGAACGCTCCTGTCCAGATCTGATTCCAGATCATGTCTTTGCTGATTGGAGCTGGATGCAAAGGGAGTCTGCTTGAGCTTACGTTGCAAATCAGCAATCACTCCGTCCTTTTCCCTGCATGAGCAGACTTGGTTGTCTGCAACCAGCTCATGATTTTGCCATGAGCTAAATCAGCTCAGAATACTTGCCATGAGCTTTGCATTGATAGAACAGATTTTTCGACAGCCAGACAGTGACGTGAAGTTTCTAAGATGACTGCATGAAGCACACAAGAGGCTGTGCTGACACAAAACACAGCTGTTGTTGCAATGCCAACCTGAAGCATGGCTTTGGCTCCTGAGCATACAGAAGACACATGACACCCAACAGCACCCTACTAGACACCATGTAGCAGGCAGCTGCTTCAAAGTGATGAGAGAGTGAAGGTATGAATGCATGAACCAAGATATCCATGCACACATACATAAGCAGCCATTCACATTTCATTCTTGGGGCCACGCTAGCGGTGTCCAGCAGAATGGGTCTGTAAGGTGTCAGGTTTGGGACAGCAGATGGTTTGGCATGGTTGGAGCATGCCTGGGCAGAGGAGTCTGCTCTGTCTCACGTCTGAGATAGATTGTGCTGAGACAGCATTTTGGCAAGAGAGCACTACCTGCAGTCGTTGCGGCTGGCTTGCAGGTGGGCCAGCGCATTCTGTTCAGCCTGATGAGCCTCCTGTAACCTCAAACCTACCTGCTCCCTCTCCCTCACTGTCTGCTCTTTCACCTGCGCCAATGACCTACCAATGTCAGGCAACTGTGCACTTCTTTGTATGCTTTTCTGTTGCTGCCAGTGTCAATGTTGACATTCAAAAGGGTCATGTGGCATGGTCTGTTGTCTGTTGATCACCTGCAGGGTTCTGGGGACTCCCAAGGTCTGCAGATTGTTCAAGCACTTTGACAGCGACGGCCTCAGAATTGAGTAGTAAGTGAACATATGCGAACACAACGCAACAAGCATCACCTTCTCGATCAGCTCTTTCATTTTGGCGACTGCTTGAGCCTGAATGGCAACCACATGAGCAGCATGATCCTCCTGCATTCGCTTCACCTCTGCTTCATGCTGTGCCTCCAGACCTTGCAGCTGCTGTCTCACCTGCTCAACCTCAATGCCATGCCCAGCCCCTGCACCCCAAGACTGTACCCCAGATTCAACCCCAAGTGACCCCACTGCTGATGCTGTGGACAGGCCCTGACTGCTGGCCTGCAGAAACGCCTCCTGCCCCAGGTCCAAAACAGGACTAGGGCTTCTGCCCTTCTGTGCAGCTGTTGATCCAGACGCCATAGATGCCAAACTCTGACTTGACATGATTTGTGTCATAGGCAAAGATGCCATGCTGCGATTGGACGTGGACTGTGGCAATGGTATAGATGGTGCTCTGCTGCCTATGGTGTCACTGGATGCAGCCCTGCTAGACAAAGCATCTGGATCAGACCAAAGCCCTGCTGGGGGCTGAGGAGGGGTGGGGTTGTGGGCTGAATAAGGAGGGGGGTCAAATCTGTCTGTGCCCAATTGCCCTGCCTGACTGCTGCTGTCGCTGTACTGTCGGGTGGATGCAGCAGCTGGTTCAGGTGCATTGATGCTGGGAGGCATCAGAGTGTGCGACTGCTGCCCAGCATGAAATGGGCTGTCTGCTGCTGAGCTCGTCCTGAAAGGGGAGTCTGGGGTGATGCCTTGCCAGTAACTGCTGCTCTGGGCTACTGCAGATTGTACACATGTTCAGTGCAAGCTTACAGGTTTACAGCAAGCAGGCTTGCTCTTGCTCAAGGCTTAAATGTCAAGTTTGCTGTGTGCTGCTGCTGGATAACCAAAGGCATGATACATGTGTAGTTGTGACGTAAGCTTCTGTCATGCAGAGTCGGCCCCATGGATCATGGGAGGAAGCTGCTGGAGTCACATTTTATGAATACAGCAGTCTCACCAGCAGGGAAAGGGGTCACAGCAGGGTTGGGTTGGGACAGCCTACCAGCAAAAGGGTCAAAAGGCTGTTGCCCTGCCAGCTGCGCCCTGGAGCTTGTCTCTTCTTGCCCATTAAGCCAAGATGCTGCGCCCTCTGCTGGCCTTTGCAAATCACTGTTCCCTTCTCTCAGCAGAGGGGACTCTGGCTCCTGCATCGGCTCATCAGCACGCTGTGGCTCTGCCAGCCTGTAGCTCAAGACAGTGCCATGAAACTCATGCGGAGCATCTACTCTGTCTGATGCTTCAGCCTGCTTTACACCAGCTGCAGTCTCAGAGGGCAGGGCTGAAGGCATGCCACCACCAGCCCCAAAGGCCTGCCAGGTAGTGTTTGAGCCATTGAATTGGTCTGCTGAGGCTGGGGTCTGATGGGGGTAGTGCGGCTGTACCCCTGCCAAATCATCTAGGAAATTCCCATGGCTGGCCAATTGACCCAAACCCTGATCCTGCCTTGCTGCTGAGCCCCTGCCTGGTTGTGCACTGACACTACTACTGTACACTAATGGGTACAGCTGCTCTTGCTGCTGCTGCTGCTGCTGCTGCTGCTGCTGCTGCTGTGGCAGATGCTGCTGATTAGCTGCATGAGGGATGTTTCTGGATGTAGCAGCGCCGCTGCTGCTCCAGAACAGGCCCCCTGATGCAACAGGGGTGGGTGCCAGGTCTGATGTGCTGCTTGTGCTGCTGTCTGACAGCTCAGGAGTGGTGATGGCCACATGAGAAGAAGCAGCTGAGCCTCGAGCAGATACAGTTGCCAGTGGTGCCGCTGACTGGCTTTGTTGCATGACCAGGCATGAGGCTGTGCTCTCCCACTTGCTGACTGCTGCTAGCAGGTCATCATTCATCTGCAGCAATGCTGCTAGGACACTGTCTGATGGCTCGCAGGCAACCATCACCTACAGAACAAGCTTGTGGTGACAGCTTCACATGTTGAAAAAGACCTCAGCGCCTACTCAATGAATGTAGCAGCGTTGCAACAGTCATACGCACTAGACGAGGCAATTTTGCTCACAGCCCTACACAGAACAATCTTGCTACAAGCCTGCTAGCTCCAAAGATGATAAACATGTTTGCCTGCTGAACAAGGGTGCTGCTGCTGCTTTCTGCCTGAACTGCATCTTGAGTGATGGCTGGCGTGCCTGCTGTGTGACCAGAGCTCAGGCAAAACAAGACCACACATTGCAACAGCACAGCACTGTGACCGGGAGCAGCAGTGCAGCACACCTGGACCTCATTGGCCCAGCCACTGCACTTCTTGGCCAAGTGCCACCCTCTCTGACAGTGCTGACTGGCATCTGAGTCAGCGCCTGCTGGGCCGGCATCAATGATAGACTGGCACACCTGTGTCACCTCACGCAGTTCATGCACTCCATGATGCATTGCCTGAAGCTTTTGTGACATGTTGCCACCAACCTGCAGTGCAAACGCCACAGCCTTCAGCAGGGTCATAGCATGCAGCACAGTCTGTTGGCATGTTACTGAACAGCTTTGAGCATGTGTGGATCTCAGCTAGGTGTTGACGCTATGCTCCAGCATCTCACAGCTGCTGTTGTTGATGGTCATGAGTAAAGCTCAAATGCATGCTTGACAGTCATGCTGCTGCTTTGCTGTGTGTTGTATTGCCAAGCATCTGTGCCAAAACAACTTGCTGTGCTTAAGTACCTGCGTTTGGCTTGATTGCTGTGCTGATTGCCCAGCATGCCTCGAGACCCCAGACGCATGTTGTGACCCCAAAGAACCTGTGTCAGAAATCATACAGATTGTCTTTGGCTCTGGCAAGCCAAGCATGTATCAAGTGTCTCACACAGCCAAGAACAACACTGTAGCAGGGTGGTTGAATGTGGCTGATGCCTAAACAGGGCTGCATTGACTGACCTGAGCTCTCTGCAGCTGGCATGAGATCAACAGTCGTAAAGTCAAAGCCACGCTGAAAGCCAATCATGGGAGTGCCCTGCTGAGCCACCTCTGCCTGAGCAGTGAGCAGTGAGTCTCTGGTCAGACACTGCCAAGACTACAACCAGTGTTTTCGACGGCAAGGTGCATACAGGCTCAATCACAGGCATAATCACAGGCTCAATCACAGGCTCACCATGTGGTATGCTAAAGGTGCTGGTGACGGTATGGCGTAACCTTTCTGCTTCAAAGCTTGAGAAGCAAAATTTGCGGAATGCCCAAGCTGCTCATGGCTATAGCTGCAGACCCAGTTGCTGAATAGCTGGCAGATTGGCAAGGCTGCTGTCGGATTTTTGTAGCATACAGAAATGAGCATCTCGATCCATTTTGCATCTGCTAGCTGTAGTCGGATACTACGGGTGCAGTTGGCAGCAATAGAGTCCAGCGTCGTCAGTGTTTTGCACACATGGCTCTTAGATGGTGACTTCAAGCTCTTTTTTATGCCTGCTAAGGTGTCCTTGGACAGAGTTTGTTTGCTTTGCACAAGTGTGACCAAGTCTTGCACTGCGCTCCAGTCCACTCCATCTCCCGGACCATCACTTTCTGAACCCTACATGGACACATCTCTATGTGATGCCATCGCAATGATGGTAGGACACAGGAAGTTTGCCGATCTAAGCGAAGCAAAAGGTGACACTGCTCAGTCAAGGAACTTCTGTCAGGCTTTTCGCGGAATGCCCATGGTTATGCTAGTACTTAACAGTGACAGCTTGCCTGACGGGAAGTGCGTCGGCCGAACATTAGTTGACTGCAAGGCAGAGGCTACCGGTCTGAGGATCGCTCGACACAGCTGCAGGCGTGCCAAGCGAACGGCGAGCCTGACTGGCGCAGCTTGCTTGCAATTTTGGGGAGCGGTGTACTGGAATGGGAGCCAAGCCTGCCGAACGCGCCGAATGGGCACCAGCTGCATCATTACCTGTAGCAAAGTCAGAACTGGAAGAAGGCTTAGTCAACAATGACTAATTGCACGCAAGCAACCAACACCTGGCATACTTCCCGACTTGTCAGAACATGTCCCTGAGGTCTGCAGAGCCTGGTGAAACGTCTGGCATCTGCTTGCAAACACGGTGATCATCAGATGATACATTCACGTTTCGTTCCTTCTGCCCTGTTGCAGCAGCTGCCTTGCGTGCTTCATCTGTCTGATTGTTCTGTTCAGTCATACATATGGACAACGCTCGACTTGTTTTACTAACATCACTGTTATAGGACTAACATCACTGGTAGGATTTTAGACCGAGAAACCAGAAATACGAAGGCATATCGTTGGTACTGTCAGGCATATTGTCAACCGGTGTACTAACAGAACTTGAAGCCTGACCTTGATGACCCTTTTAATCAATTTGCAAAACACTGGTACACAGTACTCTACCCACAAAATCTTTTACACCTCGTATGAATTAGTTTACCCGTATGCAAGCATTGGTCACAATGTTGTCAATCAGAATCAATGCTTAAGTTGAGGATACATTTCTTGCTTGTGCTGATTCATTGAATGACTGGCAGTGTCCCACTGACAAGTTGGCCCAGACAAAGGCCGGTGTCATTTCAGTGTGCAGAAGCACATAGCACTGATGGCGCTGCCATCACCTCTGCCACCATCATCAGGCTGCGACTGCACTTTTTGGTTTGTTGCCAGGGCAAGCTGCTTTGCATACCGCGCTTCCTTGGCACGCTCCTGCAAACAGGCATTGTTGGCATTTGTGACAGCTGAAATACAATAGCTGCACACCAGTCACTGTGACAAAAAATGCAAGTAAGCTGTACACCACTAAGCACCCTGGCAACTGCATCTTTCCAATGGTGATGTGATCAGCCAATTGCCCAAGCCGGCAGGTCACTAAAATAGCATCTATATGCTTGTCAATCACAAGCAGGGTACACATACCTCCTTGTGGCGCTGGTGTGTGGTATCTCCTTGGCCAGTGACCACCAATAGCAGGCTGCCTGGCCGCAAAGCATCATAAACCTTGTGAACTTGCGCATCAAGGCGCTCCAAGCAGTCAGTCCTGCTAACCGTCTCTGCCTGATCAAGGTCTTGGCCCCGAGGGTAGGGCCACTTCTGCTTGCTGCGCCTGCGATGACCCCTGCAAACAAACAGCGCTTTGACTTGCATCTGTGATGCAGGCAGGAAATATGCCTCTGGGGTATATTCAATCTACAGGCTATGCAAGCTTGTGGCTTTGTTATGCAGCTGAAGTCCAGTCAGGAAGCACATACCCAGGCGACTCAGCCAGGAGTAGTCTAAGGGAGGTGTACTTTTTGAAATAGGTGGACGAATCTCATGTATAGTATATGTATAGAAATATAGTATGTATGGTACACCATTTACAGTATGCATAAATTGTATGAATACTATGTATATAGGGCAGCATGCTGGGCCGGCTGAGCTCAATAGCAAAGCATTCAGACAGAGGCACACACAGATGTGAGTCTGACCTGGTTTCATACAGGTCTGCTAGAGCCCACAGCTGCAGCCAGAGGCAGTCAACAGTGCCCTGCTGAAGGCACTCGCAGGCTGCAGCTACAGTCTGATTGTCTGACAGGCAGGCCTGTGTCTGGCAGGACGCTGTTGCATGCCAAGCAAGCACATCTGGCCTGTCTAGCATGCAGCATGACCTGCATACCAGGGGCCACTTCTTGATTGTATACACGACGTCCATTGTCAGGCAAGGCAAGTGACCCTAGCCATTGAACTGCGCCTTAACAGAGTGTGATACTTGGAGGCAGATGGTTCTTCAATGCATGGTCTGCAAGCATTGAGTCTGGTGGTGCAGAGCAAAGCTAATGATGCTGATATAACTGTCAGTACATACATGTTTACAGTTGAGTCAGTTGCACATGCAGGAGCCGTGCAGAAGGAGACGAGAAGGCCTAGGCAGCACTGACCTGCCACTGTCATGCAGCGCGTCCATCAGGTTTTGTGCTCCTGAACCTGTGGATGTGCCAAAGAAGGGCCCATGCTGCAGCTTGAGCTTGACGAGACGCAGAGCTGCAGTTGCATCTATCTTGGAGTCATGACTGCCCTGCTGAATGGTCCAGTTCAGGTGCATGGCAGCCAAGTGGCGCACGGAGTGCTGCTGTGAAGGCCACTGCAAACCAACACATGCTTTCGTTCAGCATTTTGGTGTGCACTTAGGTGTGCAGATACATCGTTTGCAGCTAATTTGTAGGCACCATCATTACTGCCAGCCAGCAGCCAGCAGATGATAGTGGGCAGTTGCGATTTTCAGCTTGGAAAATGCATCCATTGTGGTGACATTGATGCTGCAGAGTGGCAGCAGCATTACCCTGGCATGTGGGTACAGGATGGCTGTGTCCAGATTCTTCAGGTGCACCAACTTCAGCACTCTGAGGTCATTTTGCAGTGAGTGACCAACCAGTAGGGTGTCTGGACCAACAAACTTCAGCACATGTAGCTGGATCTGTGAGAGTGTAGTCGTTACTCCTGTCATCATTTGTGGTGTGATGCCTGCAGTTATGTGAAGCATCATGAGTGCCCCAAGATGGGCTATGTATCTGCTGGTACACGACTACTTGATAGATTTGTTGCTTGTCAGAAATAGCGCACATTGCTTAGGCTCATGCAGTTTCATGGATCCAGGCATTACAGAGAGACATACACAAGCCTTGCATGATGCAGTACTGTCTCTCAGCATCCAGTTGTGCAGCTTTTGGTGCACTAGATATGCTCATAAGCAGGCAGGAGAGCTCACCTGAGAATGCAGTGTTGTAATTGACAATGGGTTCTGCAGGCAAAACCAGCTCATCCAGAAGGACCTGCAGAATGTACTTCAGCTCAAGGCATACTAATAATAATAATAATAATAATAATAATAATAATAATAATAGTTAACGCTTTGCAGCTCATGATGAGCCAGGTGCGTGCAGCTCAAGGCATGAGTTTCATTACACAGAACTGTGCCATAAAAAAACAGCCGACCTGTCTGGTCAGCAGACAGCCATGCAATACATCAGACTGGTTCCTGCTCTCACCTCAAACACTACAACATCAGGGTATGTCAACATGCAAAGCATTGCAAGCAACACAAAAACAGTGGATGAAACAACTGCTGTTGCTGGGAGTAAAAGGGTGCATGTGTCCTGCAGCACAGCTGAGACTGTGCTGCACAATTTTGATGACCTGTACACACCTGCTCATCTCCACCTACAAGTGTGATTCTGGTCAACTCCAAGGCTTTGCTAGTATAGCACATCTCACAATCCACGGCCACAATGATCTGATGCTGGCTGTCCTGCTCACCTATAGGCATGCAGTCAACACTGCCTTGGTGGTGCACCTCCTGCCATGACAGTCAACTGGTAGACAACCTGTGTTGATGACTCGATCAAAGCTGTTGCTGCCTGCAGGCAGCCATTCATGCAATTTTTGAGACTTGCATGCTTACCAGTCTGGTAAGAAGCCACAAAGTCAACAGGCAGGATGTCCTGGCCACCTTTGGTTTGTACAGGAAGGGGATATCCAGCAGCTTGCATTTGGATCTGGCTGATCTGGTAGTGACTCAAAAAGTGCTGTGGTTCTGGCACTGCTGCGCTCAGCATGTCATGACTGCCACCATTTTCAAGCTTGCTGTCCTTGGTGGCGTGCCTGACAGCAGCATCAATTGCACTAGTAGTAGACTTGGCATTCCTAAGATTCCCGCCTTGCTCACTGACAATGGTCTGACTCATTACTGGTTTAACAGCTGGCTTGACATCATCATCCTCAGCTTGCCGACTGACCAGATTGTTGGTTGCAGCAGGCTCAACAGCAATCGCACCATCCTTAAGTTGCTGAGCGCCAGCGCTATTACCACTGGTGTGGGCCATGATGGGGTTGCTATCCCTGGTCTTTGGGCAGGATGAAGCAGTCAGCTTGGTGTTGTTCTCAATCTGCATATCAATGCCAGTGTCTTTGTTGGCATGGGCGGCATGAGGCTGACTGCTCCTGCCGTCATCTGCCTGCTGACCAATCAGAGTACTGGCTGCGTCTGATCCAAATTGCTGTTTGCTGCTTGCATTCACAGCCAGCTCACAAATATTAGTGTCAGCTGTTGGTGCAGGAGCAGCATTGTTGCCTTTGCTTTCCTCAGCTTGCTGACTGACAGTGGTGTCATTCGTGGCAGATGCAACAGAAGGCTTGTACTCCTTGCTGCCCTCATGTTGGTGCCTGCTAGCGATGTCACTGTTGACGACTGTCTTGGCAAGCTTGCTGCTGCTGTTGTCCTCAGCTTGACTGCTGACCCAGTGTGTGTCTGCCTCCCTTTTGCGCTTGGTGAAGGTGGTCAGCGCAGAGGGATCAACTGTCAACAGCGATCGGGTTGTCTGCACTGCCGCATTGCATCACGTGTGAGTTAAGATATTGCATTGCAGCAAGTGCAGAAACAATCTGTCTGCAAGAGCTGCGCTTAAGTGCCCATACAGCTGTGTTCAGGTGTGCACAACAAATGGTACTGATGAATGACAACATCAGCTTTGCAGGCTTGGACGTTATGGCCTAATTTGAACAGATGCAATTTTCAACATATGCATCAGTCGTATGAGCCCAGAGAGCAAAACATACATGGGTGGACGCTGCTGTATTTGGCTGTCAGACGCACAGGAGGGCCAAGGCAGTGTGTCATCTTGGGCAGCACATTCTGTCCTGCGCATAATCTGATTGAGAACAGCAACTTCCTCTGTTCAGCTGAATTGCAGGTTACACATTAGCAACACTTTGTCTGCAAGCAGCACAGCAATCTCACAAGGAATCTGCACAGACGTAGTTCCATACCTTGAATTTGGAGAACAAGTGTTCATCTATGCCAGGCAGCATGAGCACCACCACAGATGATATGGCTTCCTTGTGCTGCAGCCCAATGTCATCTTGTCAGTGCCAACACCAGAATACACAAACCTTGACAATCGTGGCAAGGGTGCTATCAGCAGGATATGCTTTATGCTCCTTGTTGACATCGTCACATCAACTGCTGAAAAACAAACCTTTACAGCCAGCCACTGTGGAGCAGGCTCTCCTGCGGTCAAGTATAGAACTGCCTTCTGGACATCCAGCAGCTGAATTGCATGCTTTGCTTGCAGCTCAAGGCTGGGCTGTACCTAAATGTATATGCGTTTAGGCTCAGCAGGCACAAAATGGCACACGAAGCAGGTGCATGTTGCCCCTTGCACATACTTGTTTGCCATTGGTGGAGGGTCCTGGCTGTGACTGAGCTCCTGCGCTGGCATTGCAAGCATCAACAAAGTGCTTGCAGAAGTTATAAGCAGAAAGCCAGGGTCAGCTCAGGTTATTGAGTCTCAAGACTCACTCTGAGATGATGGTTCAAGTAAATATTCTGACTCAGACACTCTCGTTTGGGCAGACATGCAGGCTTCCAGCCAGGCCACAGAGACAACCTGTGCATGGGGCATACCCTGTCCATCTGCTGACAAGTCTGTGTTACTGCTAGTGAGTAGGTGAGTTGCTGCTGAGGAAGGTTTCTGCAACACCACGGGTGAGTTGGGATGACGGCAATCAGAGCCCACAATACTTAGCGGACTTGACTTCGGACCTCCAGCAGCTCTGCTCCCATCCGAGAAAGCTGTCTTTGCCACTGTTTGCTCCGTGAGATCTTGTGAGGGACCGTGTTGTGCAAATAGATCTGCGGTCATATCGAACGATAAGCGGTAGAACCTTACAACTGAACGTACACGTGTGTCTTTGACTGAACAGGCGATACCAAACTCATAACAACAGAGGCTTGTCAGGTCCGGCATGTGTACCTTGACTCCTTCCATCACAGCTGGACTTTCGATGCCTGCTTACGGCGCTGGTGCCGCCATTCAATCACCTATTTCCATCAGAGTATGACGAAAAGGCGCACCAGAGTACGTCAGGCAGCTCAGAGGTTGGAACTGATCAGGACCTGGACTCAAGGGGGGCGTTTGAATTTTCAGGGCGTTGTCTTTTCAGCCCTTGACAGGGGAAATAATCAACACTGGCGGGGTACGTTCTGCTGCGACTTCTTGCATGCAGAGCGCAACACTGCATGTCATGAGTCCGAGCTCTGGTCAAAGCGTGTTTCGTTTCGGAAGCCTCGCACGTCACCAGCGTGGCTTCCTACCAACTTAGGAAGCAACGCTTGGCATGAGCAGCATACAGTCTTGGGACGCCGGTGTGCTGCGAGGGGAGTTGGCAGCAGTGCAGGGATCGAGGTACGTTCTGAGCGATTGCCTGTACAAGCGTCCAGTGTTGGGTCACGGTGTTCGCAATATGGCTCGACTGACGCTGACTGTAACGCTGACTTGCGTGCTACCGTTACGTCCTGTTACTGATCACTGTTTGACTTGGTACCGTGCGGCGATGCGGCACTTACTTGTGGCATGCGAGTCACCATGCTGTATGTGATGCAGATTCCAGTCGACGCTCAATGCAGAGCATCTAATCCTCGCAGTGAACAAACGAGAAGCTGCTTTGCTCAAGGTGATGTGTGCTACGAGGCCTCGCGACAAGGGACCTGCATCACACTCATTTTCTTGCTAACTTTTCCTGTTGTAATGATGATTACAACTTCTGCAGGCAGAGCATCAGCTTGCAAAACGAGAGCTGCCTGGTCTTGTCAAGCAAAGGACAGCTGAAGACAACCTCTGGCTGGCGCTAGCAATTTTGACTGCAGACAAACGACTGCAGCTTCAGGCAATCTGCTGGTTTTCTGCTTGATTTCTGGCGGCTAGCAAAGCAGACTTTGCAAATTCTGCCGTCTGCTGACGTGCCTTTTGACCCTCAGGTGCTTCAAGTACACACAAACAGCAGTGACTGTGGCGAAGCAGACAGGGTTGCAGTTGCCTTCAAAGTCCTGCTGCACCCTAGCTTCTTTGCACAAGCAGCGAGGGCAGATGCAGAGAACAAGCACGATATTCAGCTATGTCAGTCAAGCTGATGCCCACAACATAGGCTACTCTGCAGGTGTTTGATGGACCAGCACAGGTGTTACTGTATCACCTCATCAATAATGGAGCTCCTGCAGTATCAGAAGATGGTGTATCAAAGCAGCCTGTGGAAGGACAGGGTCAGCACAGTTGCATACATGTTTCTGTATTGCACACAAAATGTAGCAGCACCCACTTGTGCTATCCTAATACACCAGCAGCCTGTTTCATGACTCTTCTGATTGCAGCGTGCCACCTGCTGCATGCCCACTTTGATTTCACCTGGAGCAAAACCTCTTCTGCCAGAATTGCATGTGCCTCAGCACAAGCTATTGCAATAGATCTGTAGTTCTAGAAACAGCACGTCATGCAATCTAAGTGCCCTTTGCTGCAACACTGTCATCAGCTCACATTGTGGGAGACACATTAGGCCACGCTGTGTGACACAGGAATTGATTGATGCATGACCAAGCATATCCTCCATGTCCGCAGGAACCGAGCCCTCTGAGTTTTCTGAAGAGCCTGATGTGGTGTTACAGGCCAGCGTCAGACAGATGAAGCTGATCTTGATGCCATGAGTAATGATGGGGAAGAGGTGCAGGAAGAAGTTGCCGAGGCGGTACAGTCAGCACGCAAGGAACGATTGAGAGATGATCTGCTGGGTATGGTGTGCCCCACGGATTGGAACATCCAAGCCCCTGAACCCCCTGGTATGCAAGATGTGATGATCTCTTGGTGACCATGATGATTGAGGACTCTGCTGCTACCTCATGTGCATCATTGTCAAGCCCTACCCTCCATCAAAGTAATGCTGCAAATGCACTTGTAGCTCCTTGCTCCCAACACAGGCACCTGAAATGCACTGTTTTGCTGCACTGCCAATCTGCTCTGGCTGTAAATGACAGCATGGCAGGCACTGGAACTATGCACTTCTCAACATCAGCCTGCGTGTGCTTCATGCAGGTCTGAAGCTCTCTCTGCATGCCTACCAGCGGCATGCTTTAGCATGGATGAGTTGGCGGGAACGCATTGGCGGGAGCAGTGACTGCAGTGGCGACCCTTTCCCATCATCTTCCCAACAAGACAGCATAGACTCAGAAGCTGCAGGAATGTTTGGGTTGATGGAGGGGGGCCTACACCCTTGCTGGCAGCCAGTCACGCTGCCTTCAGGGCTTCACATCTTTGAGAACCGCTACACAGGTATGACATATGTTTTGTTGATCATGCCCAACCTCTTAGCCAGCGCCAATCTAAGTGATACAATAGCAGTGACAGAGCTGCTGTGTCTGTATGTCTGTGCTGATACACTGCTAGATGCACTGCTAGATGCACATCATCCTCTGAAATCAAGGTGGGGGTAACCAGCATAGGGTCTTGTTGTGGGAGTCTGAGAGTATGAGCTGCATCCAAACCGTTTTGGGATGCTGGGTGCAGTCGAGTCTAGCTGGTGGATGCATTATGTTAGGGCACTGACCATGTAGGCCCATGTCACAGCCTCATCAAAGCACATAACTTCCTGTGTGTAGGGCAGGTGACCCAGAACCCACCTCCTCCACCCCCTCCCTTGCCAGGGGGTATCCTGGGCGATGAGATGGGTCTTGGCAAGACAGCTGAGATGCATGCGCTCATGGTGGCTCGCCCCCGCCCCACCCCCTCCCCCACCAAAGGCCCAAAGCACCTTACCAGTACCAGTACCAGTACAAGCCAAGCATCTCAGAGGCTATCATCTGGGGGCCTTACACAGATGGATGTGGACGCTGTGTTCACTTCACAAGCTGATGCAGATGCTGAAAGGTCTTCCAGTGGGAAGCATGCATCCAGCAGCATGCCTAGCAGTCTAGTCACAGGTGCACATGGCACCAATGTGAAGGAAGAAGAGGCAACAAATATGGGTAATGGCGGTCTGCGCAGGTTGGCAGGGCTGGTGCCAGGCAGCAACCTTGTTGTGTGTCCCATGCAGCTCAAAGACCAATGGATCAATGAGGTACCCTCTGCCACGCTTTCTGCATCCACAGTACGCTCACCAATGTGCTGCCAAACAACCGTTCGCCACGATATCTTCTGCATTGCTCTGTATACTCCTGCTTGCTGTTCTTGCTGCTTGTCACCGGTCTGGAGCAATATGCTTGCAGCACTCCATGACGAGACAGCATTACAGCCTCTGAGTATCTGCTGCAGCTGTCCTGACGGCCTGTTGGGGCTTAGCGCAAAAGCAACTGCCTTCAACGCTTCCATGAATAGCCGCAAGATTGTTAGCTTGGGAGCTTAGCTCGTACCCAAACAGCCCTGCTGAGCTGCGCATGTGATGACAGGTGGCTGAGAAACACGGCAGCTTGAAGGTGGTGGTGTATGAGGGGCTGAAGTGGCAGCACCGCCAAGCCCAGGAGGACTCAAGACAAACCAAGAAAAGCCCACCCAACAGAAACAAGGCAGCAGTAAGTGATGAGGTGGTCACTGACGCAATTGCTGCAGATGCAAGTATGTGCTGCGCCAGGCAGACTTGTGAGCCATGTCCACACAGCCATGACAAGGCTGCAAGTGCTTCATCCCTTTGCTGGTGAATTGGGTATGTTGATGCTCTATTGGCATTGATAATGGGTTTCGACATAATCTACATGCTATCTAAAACATGCCTACAGCTGTCTGGAAGACACAACTTGTCGTCGTGACTACACGCAGGTGAAGGCAAGCTGCTCCCTACACTTCAGCCTGATCAACCTGCCATGCTGCCAACCCTCATGAGTGCTATGCAGTTCTCTCACTCACTAATTCACAGTGCATTGTAGTGTAAATGAAGTCCTCCCTTCCAGCAAATTTCTGCCTGCCCACAGCGGATGGCCTGGGCCCAGGACCAATGGGAGAAGCTGGTTCAGGTGTCCTCGGGGGAGGCTGGGCCCAGCTTTGACCCCCAGCAGGAGGCTTCAGACGCAGTGCAGCAGCTGCGGGACGCAGATGTGGTGCTGACTAGCTATGAGGTGCTGAGGCAGGAAGTGCATTACTCACCTGAGGGCGCTCGCCTGCATAGCCTGAGGCGAGCTAAGAAGTATGTTGTGCCAGAGTCGCCTCTGCTGAGCATCAGGTGAGACATGTTGTGCTAGCTGCATGTTCCAGAGCTGAGAGACCTGTCATTGCTGGCTGTTGGGCAAGCCGTACTGTGTGACCTGTTGACCCTGCAGCTGTGCTGTCTATATCGCTGAGTATGTGCTGACACATTTGCACAATGTGATGATGGTAGTCTAAACTGATCCCAGCAGGCCGAGAAGTTGACATGCTGCTCATGCTGGTTGAACTTGATCAGCTTGTCATGTATGTACAGAGCTGGCAGATGATGCACTTTTTACATACAATCTTGCATCATGCTTTTTGGGTGTGCTTGTTGAGTAGCGGTGATTGTCACCCTGTCGAGATAGTTGCCAGTACATCATGCCCTCTGCATGTTTTGTACATGTGGCTGATGCAGGCTCACGTCAGGCAGAGCTTCACTGCCAGGGAAGCAAGCTACAGATGACTGTTCACAGACCGCCATTCCGGCCAAAAGAAATGCTCATAGCAGCCAAACAACAGTTGGCACCCTGTCTTTGTGCAGTTGGTGGAGAGTGGTGCTAGATGAGGCACAGATGGTGGGCACAGGCCTCAGCAGTGTGGCTGTCATGGCAGGCCGCCTCCACAGCACCCACCGCTGGGCCGTCACGGGCACCCCCATTGGGCCTGGGGGTCTGGACGACATCCAGGGGCTGTTGAAGGTGCTGCACCATGACCCTTTCTGCGACCCCCTGAAGTGGAAGTGGTGTGTGGCCAACCCATACCTCACAGGTAATGCATCATGTCAACATGCTTGTTTGCATGCGTCGTGTTCAGCATGATTGCATATGATCAAGTGGCATGCCTTGAAACCAGCATGGCTGCTCTTTGTTCATTTACTCTGTCGCGGTTTTAAAATGGGCCCATTTTAAATCCGCGACGGAGTAATACCTTACACTCTGGGGTGTAGAGCCTGTTGTGACTCGTCAGACATGTTGAGAAGGGGTCTCACACATGGCTTACAGTTGCCTTGTGCATCACGTCACTCAATGCACAAGTGGGCACAACCTCATCAGTTCCCACCAGGGATGGGCCAGAAAAACCCTTCCTACAGCACAGGATTCAGCTCAACCTGTAACACATTGACACAATCTTTCCAGCTTTACTTGATTCAGTCTCTTTCATGCATCTGTACCCAGCACCTGACACTGTGGCAATTGCATACTTGGCACAACTCATGCCCGATCAGATGGCTGTGAAAATCATGGCATTCACACGGCCAGCATCAGTGTACACCCCATCAGAAGGCTGGTCTGAGCCATCAGCACCTTGTAAGCTATCACAGATGACTGCTCATCCAACTTGCAGGTGAGAAGGGGTCTGCAGCTCAGCTAGCAAGGGTGCTGAGGCCAATTATGTGGCGTAACAGCAAGCGCAGCAGCGCAGGCCTAGGCCTGGAGCTACCCCCCCGCACCCTCACCCTCACTCGCCTGCACTTCACCCCCGCTGAGCACACCTTCTACTCTCACATCCTTGAGAAGACTCGCGAGGCCCGAGACGCCCTGCACCATCACGAACACCAGTCCAATGCTGACTCAGCTGGCCCATCAATTGCAAGCCCCAACCAGTCAGGTGAGTGTGCAAGTGGTCTCATGGTGCATCACATGCGCGTCATCATGTGCAGAATTCCCAACATGAAGAATGCGCTCCCAAACATGAGGAATGTGCTGCTGTGCTGTGCTGTGCTGTGCTGTGCTGTGCTGTGCCGTGCTGTGCTGTGCCCTGCCGAGACATGCTGTGCTGCGCCATGCTGTGCTGTGCCAGATCAGCCACTGGATCAGCTAGTTTGTGCTCAAGCTAGCTTACACATCGGCCTCAATGCCTTTATGACACCTCCTATGTGTCTGCAAAAGCTTACTTCTGTGACTTGCCTGGTTGCTTCTGCGACATGCCCACGCTTCACCACACTCAAATTCCATATGCACCGGCCCCACCTTCTTTGCAACTTGCTTCTGGGCAACACCAGACATGGCAAAGGCAGTGCTGTTGTTGGGCAGAGCCCCCACAGGGAAGCCCAGTATACCTCACACTCGGGCTTTTCTTCAATCAATGCCAACAGGCGTAGTCTTGTCTTTTCTTTGCTTCTTGTGCAGAGCGGCGGCGGGTGTCAGCAGCCAGCCAAGCTCGCAAACTCTTTGAGGGGGCGGAGAGGGAGGTGAGGCAGCTCAGGCTGGCCTGCATCCACCCCCAGATGACCGCCTACTGGCGCAACCTCTCTGCTGAAATGCAGCTTGACTCGGTGAGATAGCTCACGTCGCTGCTTTGTCCTTTCGAGCAGCATCCCAGAGAGGTGTCCCCTGTCTGTGCGTCATGTGGGCCTAGGCGTACACCTGTCTGCAGCTTGCATCAGCATATTGCATAAAACTGACAAAGCACAAAACTGACAAAGAAGCCTCTAGTACAGATCTGCAGGTTTGTTCAAATTGGCATCTGCATGCTGCACTAGCATGGTTCCTGTTGTATCTTGACCATGATGCTTGATGCATGGAGCTTTGGTCCAGGCCACTAGGCAGATTCCCAGCAAAACATCATTTCTCCACAGCCATCCACATGAATTCGCACAGGATGTGCTGGTCTGCAGGCAGCACATTAGCTTGCCAGTTGCTGCTGTCTGAGCTGAGATGGGTCAAAGGCCAAGGGCCACCTTGATCCAGCTTCAGCCTCATTTTGTACACTGAATGCTCACCAATGCTATCGCCGTGTCTCTGTTGGCACCAGAAGCCAATGTTGGTGCAGGGAGGTGCCTTGAGTATGGGCCAGATCATGCAAAGGCTCCTGGAGGGTGTTCAAGCTGAGCTACAGGCCGAGGAGCGTGATCTGTGTGCTCACCTGAATGCCCAGGCACACCTGCTCATCCTGGAGGCTCACCTCAACTGCCTCGAAGGCTCTGGCTCTGGCTTTGAAGGGCCTGACGCGGCCGGGTTTGATGGAACAGGCAGTGGGAAAGGCAAACAGGGTGCCTCTGCTACAGACTCACCGGATGAGCCTGTCATGGCGGACAGCACGGTCAGAGGCAAACGCAGACTGAGTGCAGGTGGCACTCTGGCTGTGTTACCACATATGGTGTGTTCACGAGGGCCAATGGTGTTTCAGGCTGCTAAGATGAGCATTGCCGTCTCAAGCAGTGCATGTGCTGCCTTGTTGCTTGCTTTTCCAGGCAAATACAGGCCATTTTGACTTGAAAGATCTTTGTTTGCAGCAAATCAGCTACAGCTGCTAGCTTGAGCCTGCGACATTCATGCAACGCACAGTGCAAGCATAAACCCCTACTTACAGCTGTAGAACTGCCTCGCAGCAGGTTCATCCACATAAGACAATCTGCCAATGTACAGTGTGCATACAGGTTCCAACAGCGTAAGTCCTGCGTCCAAGAAGCGGCGCAGGAGCACAACAGCCCCTCCCAGTGAGGACGCCAGGGCAGGGCTGCTGTCAGAGGCCCTGCACCTGCTGCAGCGAAGTCAGGCTGTTGGGGAGTCTGGCATTGAGGCTCTGAATGGGGAAGAAGGGGTACAGGAGCTGGACAACACCATCGTTGGAGCAGATGCAACCATCAAAGCTTGGCGTTTCATGCAGGTGGCTGAGTAGCTGCCTCCTTACAAAGGCTCTTTCTGTACTTCTGGACCACCAGCTTTCACCATCGTCGCAGTATCTTCGCATTCCTGCTCTGCTGGCAACTCATTGTGATGCAAAGCTGTTCTGGATTCTGGCTACTGATGTTGTTATTGCTGCTCAATTTGGCTGCAGCAAAACTGGTCAACAGGTGTCTGCACTTTCACAGAGTGTGCAACAGCGCATTCCTGATGCGCTAGGCAAATGAGCATCTTTCTTGGTTGCATCATGTGCTCTTGTTGACAGACACGCCAACTAGCAGATCCACGTAAGCCCCTTGGCAATGCTGTACTGAAATAGAATCAAGGCTGAACCACAGTTCCTGGTCTGACTGGTGCATATGTTGTTCCAACAGACACTCCAAACCAGACTTATTGGACTTGTATATGTCAGTTTTCCAAGTCATTGTCTGCGGACTCCCCCGATGAGTCCCAAAGACAGACTATGTACACTGTTCGATTGATTGATTGCACTGCTGGAGGTTGCTCACCGCTGCTTGTTGATGCATGCAGGCCAACACAGCACATCAGTTGGCTGAAGTGTATGAGGCTCTAGGCAATGCTGCGGAGGCAGCGGCCATGCGACTGGAGGTGCAGGCCAAGGTGAAGGACGTCAGGGAAGTGGTGGATGAAACTCTGGCCAAGGCAGCTGCCAAGAGCGCGCAGTCTCATAGCAAGGCAGACGAGCTGAGGGCTCAGGTCCTGGCACACTGGCATGAGGCTGATAGGTCTGCAGTCTGCTACCCATGTGCTGACTGTCGTTCTTGACCTAGCTTGTGCAATACAGTTTTGTCAAGGTACACCACCACTCAAGGGATGCCTTGAACCCTGATCCGGTCATGCCCGCCCCGACAGACCTCACCCCTGACTCTTCAGGCCTGGTTATCACATTCAATGAGCATTTCGGTGTTTGTGAACTGCTCAGGCTGTCACACGACCAGTGGCGACACACGACCAGTGCGTTACTTGCAAGCATTTGACATGATTTTTGCCCTTTTGCCTTTGACGTCAGCTCTCCACTGTTTGGCTCACACAAAGTGCACTTGAGTGTCATTTTGGTGTTGCTTTGCTTGCAAGCAGGCTGGACCATAACTCTGACACAGCATCAACCAATGGGTGCAGGCAGAGTTGGTGCGAGGCCAATGTGGGGATGCATGAGTGGGTGCAGGGGCTGCAGGGCACTTTCCAGCAGGCCCAGAGCCAGGAGAGGCAGGCCCGGGAGGAGCACACCTTCCAGGCCACTGAGGAAAGCCAGCAGACCCTCATGGGCACCCACGTCATCAAGGCCCTGCAGGTTGCTGCCTACACAAGTTGCTGTATGCCCTTGTGCCGGACCCTGGCAACGGGGGGCCGGACCAACAGGGTGCTTGCTTTTGCTTGTCATTCAAATGTACCTCGCATCTTGTTGGGTTGCAGGGAAGCTGCTGTTCTGTGCTGTGCTGTGCTGTGCTGTGCTGTGCTGTGCTGTGCTGTGCTGTGCTGTGCTGTGCTGTGCTGTGCTGTGCTGTGCTGTGCTGTGCTGTGCAGGCTGTCCAGGCCTCAAGCCAGCCATCCGCTGGTATGTACCATGCTGTCATGTTTGTAGCATAGGCGCCCCTTATGCTGCTGCTTAACTGCTCCTGCTGAGGTGCCCATGTGATGGGATGGGATGCTGTGCATCAAGCTCATGGACGCTGAAAGTGTGATTGCTGAGAGCAGTGTGAAGTGCTGACAGGCTGTGGAGAGGCAGTTGATGGAGACCAGAAGCGGCTTGGAAGGGCTGGTGGGAAAGGTTATGAGCCAACAGGCCCTGCATCGCCTCAAGGCCCTCTACAATCAGCTAGCAGGTAGCTCAGGCACCAGACAGATTGACAGGCATCCTGCCTTCATACAACAATGTGTCAAGCATTTCTGAGGTGCTGTAGAGTGTTGCAGTCGCCACATGTGTTGCAGTTGCTGTACAGGTGTTACAGTTGCCACATGTGTTGTGAGACCTCGATATACGTATGGGCCCATCATCATCCTACTCTATCACATGCTACACAATGCCACGTAGCAGAAGCTGTCGTTTGTCCTCAGCTTGCCATGCCTTTGTGGTCGCATGTCCTCATTTGTCTGCTACATGGCCAGTCAAAGTGAACTGGCTACATGTCTGTCAAAGAAGCAGGCCCTGGGATGTTCTGAACTGTGCAGACGCGCATTTGTTCATTTTCTTCAACAAAGAGAACGTGTCAACAGTCTGTAGCACTTGTTTGCTGATCCCTGCCGGCCCTGCTGCAGGTCCACTAGATGACAGGCAACCGCTTGGCCCACCCCCTTTCCTGCAGCAGCTGCCGGATAGGGCACTGCCCTGGAGGGCCCTGTGCATGCCTGACTCACCAGCCCTCATGCCCTCTGCTGCTGCGTTGCATGCCAGCCAGACAGGCCTGCTTCCTACTCAGGCATGCTCCTAGCCTTACTGCCATTGTTTGTCTTGTCTGAGGTCCTGGTTCAGTGCACAACTTCTCAGCTGACCTAGTCCTGCTGTGCAAGCTTTTCAGGCTTTTCAGCATCTCAATGGTCTTTGCATGTCAGGTGTCATTCCAGGAGGATGCTTCAGATCCTTGCTGACACATGGGCATTGTACACCTGGTTTGTCAGCTGTACTGGCACTGTGCTATGTTGATCAGTGAGGCCCAAAGACACCTTTGAGTCAAGACGCCACCCATCCACATCAGGTGTTGCCCACCAGCATACCATGACATGCATGCACCATACTAGCATACGTGGTGTCTCTTGTTGGTGATGGCGGCAGACAGTCGATCTGGTTGACTGTGATGGGACACACCTCAGCAAGCAGACCATCACATTGTGGCAGAGCTGTGTGTGGTAACAGGCGGCTCTTAGGAAGACGATCAGAGCCATTGAGAAGCAGCTGGCCAAGTTCCAGAAGCAGGCAGAGGAGTGGGTGGAACATGGATCAGTTGCAGGGTACAGCCTGGAGGCCTGTGCAGCAGGGCTGGCTGGGGCCAGAGGGCAGTTGGAGCTGGCCAGGGCTCTCAGGGAAGTGCATACCCAGGAAGTGCGCCAGGAGTTGGCGCAGTTTGAAGCGGTGAGCTTTAAAATGACCGGTTTAGGTTGCAACGATGATTGTGGAACCTTTTGTGTTTGGAACAGTGAGGTGTACCACAGCTTCATGTTCAAATCTTGTGGCAGTGTCCTGATCAGGCATGGTCTTTGTGTGGCATTTCTTGGGTCACAATCTGCAAATCTCGAGGTGTGCATGCTGAGCTTTGAGTCTTGAGCTGCAAGTGTTCACTTGCAAAGTGGGCGCCCGCTGCAGGACTCAGTAGAGGCAGAGGTGATGACAGCAGCCCAGGCACGCATTGGGGAAGGGCCCCTCAGGGCTGCTGAAGGCAAAGAGCCCAAAGCCCTCCAGTCAGAAGTGGCTCACCTCATGAATGTCTGTGAGAAGCTGCGCGCCCGCAAACGCTTCTTCGCCAACAAAGTTGAGGAGATCAACAACCCAAAGGCCAATGCTAGACAGCCTCCACATGGCCCTGGGTCCAGCCCAGACCAGCCCTTGGATGATGCTGGGGCTGGTGCGGCCCAGCCCTTGCATGAGCTTGGAGCTGGTATTTCAGGGCGGCCGCAAAGCGCTGCACCCTCACACACATCTTTCCCAAACCATACGCCGCGTACTTCCGTGTCACCGCCACCCGCTGATCAACTGATAGAGTCTTGGGTTGTCAGTCCCCCCACCTCCCCTGCTGTCACCCCCCCTGCCAGCCCCCCTGCCACCACCTCCAACCCCAATGCCAATGGTGTTGACGACTCAAAGCATGGTACTGGCAAAGCTGATGCTGCTACCAAAGATGCAGCTGCCATGTCAAGCGTCAGTCTTACCTCAGGTGGTGACGTCACAGCAGACACACATGGTGCTGCTGCTTCTGATGACCATGTCACTACGCAAGAAGCTGGTCCCAGTACGCAAGTCAGGCAGGAGAGTCAGCATGCACAGCAGCAGACTACCAGAATTTGCTCGAGGGAAGCTACTCCTGCCGCAAACGAGACTTCAGTCGCACAGCAGCATGGCAGCCGGCCCACATCTGGCGTGAGCATACCTCTTAGCCATCAAGATGTTTCACAGCAGTCCATTAGGAGGCCAATTGGCCTGACATGGGCAGATGGCGTGCGAGCCCCAATTGGGATGGCTCTAGCCATTGGGCCCTGGGCCCATACTTCCTCTTCTGCCCTACCTGTCACCACACAGGCCATTCAGCATGATGTCATTGACTTGGCTTCTTCTTCTGGACATGCACACATGGCTGGACTGGGTCCACATGACAGAGAGGCTGCTGTCTGGGAAGGCGGCCTCACTTGTATTGGTAATCACGGTCATGAGCCAGTGCACAGTCAGCACGCTTCAGCTTCTGGCCCTGCTGCTCATGAGGGCATGCATGATGACCAAGTCATGCAGGGCAGTCATGCTGCAGCTGGCAGAGAAGCTGCTGCTGCCACTGCTACAGAAGCTGTGAGAGAAGCACAGACCAGGGGGACAACTCCTGATGACGACAGCAGCAGCTCCCAAATGTGCAACGTGTGTCTGTGCCCCATCCGGCAGCTCATCATAGTGCTGCAGCCCTGCGGCCACTACTATTGCGAAAACTGCACGGCAGCCATCAGGGCTGTGGCCTACCCCAGGTGCCCTGAGTGCCGAACCAGGATCAGCAGCACCTTCCGGGTGCCTCTCAGCTCTGCTCAGACGCAGACCCACAAGGAGGATCCTCAGCACGCTCAGGTGACTCTCCAGCATTACAGCAAGGCTGCTTGAGGCTGTCTGCTCAAGATTAGTTACAGACCTGCCTGCCCATGAATGTTGACTGCCTAGGGGTCCCTGTATGCCTGTTTGCCTGCCTGCCTGCCTGCCTGCCTGCCTGCCTGCCTGCCTGTCTGTCTGTCTGTCTGTCTGTCTGTCTGTCTGTCTGTCTGTATATATGTCTGTCTGTCTGTATATCTCCCTACTTGCCTGCCTGCCTGCTGGCCTGCCTGGATGGGTGTCTGTCTGTCAGTCTGGCACTACCTTCCTGCCTGCCTGCCTGCTGAAAGGTCAAAGCGAATGTCACAACACAGAGGCGCAAGCAAACCATGTGTCTCTACAGATCAAGGTGGTGGGCAATTGGATGAGCAAGATTGAGGGGCTGATCAGGCGCATTGTGAGGCTACGCCAGGTGGCCCCTGAGGAGAAGAGCCTGGTGTTCAGTCAGTACCCAGATGCCCTCAAGCTAGTCGGCAAAGCCCTGCATGTGAACAACATCTCCTGGGTCCAACTCAAAGGAGGATCCAAGGTAAATTCTGCTCATACATCAGTAACAAATCAGATACACTCCACACATCTGCTTTGGCCAAGTGATTGATGTCCTCTGTTGAGTGCATTTAGTATGATGGGTAATCTGGATTTTATGAGGCTGAGGGATACTTTTATGTGAAACGCAGCACTCTACAGCGTAGTACGCAGTATCTGACTGTCGTAAAGTGGATTTGCAGGCTAGTGCAGCCATGAGGGAATTTGAGACCAAGGAGGAAGTGAGGGTGTTCCTGTTGCCCCACAAGGTGGGCGCGTCAGGCCTCACTCTCAACAGAGGTACGCCTTCTGCTCCCCACAAGATTCTAGCTGGTGTCTTTGCTGCACAGAATACATTGCAGACCTTGGTCGCATGCCATTGGTCAGCCATGCTGAGCTGACACTGATCATATTGGGAAGATTGGGCTCTGCTGGGCTCTTTGATGTTATGTGGCTTGTCTTCACATGGTGCAGACTGCACTTGTGTGCTCATGTATTGTACGTGTGTATGCTCACTGAGTGTCGTGGCATAATGGTATAGCCAACCCACTTTGTGTGGGCAGCGGCAGAACTCATGGAGTGCTGAACACCAACTGATTTGGCCCGTTGTGATTGTGTCATAGAATGGTATGGGACGCCCCTGCCCTTGACATGGAGGCAGGGAGTTGCATCTACAGGGCTCTACCAACTGCATCTCTCAAAGTCAAGCAAACCTGGCAAAAGCTGCTGCTGCAACCTTGTTTGCTTGCATACAGCCAATCAGGTTTTCCTCCTGGAACATTGTTTGCTTGAATACAGCCAATCATGTGTTCCTGCTGGAGCCCAGCATGGACCCTGCCATCCTGCAGCAGGCTGTGGGGCGGGCGCACCGCATGGGTCAGACCCGCCCCGTCCACGTCACCCGCCTCATCATGCACTCCACTGTGGAGGTCAGCCGTCACGACTTGCATGCTCTGCTTGTACCCTGACACAAAGGCTGCTTCGTTGTCTCTCACCTCCATCCTGGAGGCCTACAAATGCCCTTTCAAATATTGCCTAACAAATATTGCCTAACAAGTGTTACTCAACAAATGTTGCCTAACAAATCTCCAACTATTGTGCCTCGGTGCAGTGATGCCATAGAGTTCTCTGCATACTTGTCTGACAGTCTTTGCAAGTCACATGCAACATCTGTTCAATCTTGCCTGGTCACACAGGTGCTGCCGGCGTACTGCATATGGCATTTGTGGCTAATATTCTTCGGCAGCTGCTCTGGTCATGTGCTCTCTTCGCTCTGCTGTTGTGTTGTGAACACTGCTTGTTCAATCACCACGAGTATCATGACGTGAACAGGAAGCGGTGATGGAGGCACAGGAGCGGCGGCAGCCTCTCATGGAGCTGGCAGGAGTCAGTCATCAAGCTGAGCAGGGTCTGGCAGGCCAGCAAGTTGCCAAACAGGAGATTTTTGGCCAGCAAGACCTGCAACACCTGCTGGATGCGGTGTTGCCTGCTGCACATGCCTCATAGTGCAAGCCATGCACAATATGCATACTTCCCTTGTCTGATGTTCAAGTAACAATGTCCCGGGTTGCATAAATCATTCAGTGCACTGCATAGTAAAGTATTGGCCATTGTTCAGAGCGAAATTTCAACCTGCTTGCTGCAAAGATACTGATAGTGCCTGTTGCTCTTAGATCAGAAATTCAAAAGTGTTGCTATGCTTTGCACTGTACATGAAATTTGCAGACATGAAGACACACAGCTCTGCTAGGACGTGATGCGAGCATGAACATGATAGTTTATGCTATCTGGCATCAATCATGACACCATTTATATACGTAGCAGCATATGCATCCAACTCATGTTGTTGGTGATGAGCGTACTAGCGATCTGTCACAACAAACGGTGTAGACTGCTTGGTGAATGCATGTGATATCTTGTAGACAGTACTAACGCTACTGGCAATTGCATGGCCAGCGTATTCAACAGAATTTACGAATACCATCATGGCATTACCAGTATTTGCAATTTGTCACTTGATACAGCATACATAGTGTGTTGAAGGCAGCCCAGATCAGCACTGGCCTCCAAGCAGATTCTGTAGGTGCCTACAGCCAGTATAACTATAGGCTATGGCTGTGGAAGTCTGAGCTTGCACTGACTTGCTGCTTTGTAGCAACCTCAAGATTTGATTGGCTGAAGCTTCTGTACATGTCTTGCGCAATTCTGTTCAGTGTTAAAAGAGGCCGAGACACCTTCATGCTGATTCAGAATACGTAAATGCATGCTATGTGCCAAGCCAAACATGCAGATGAAGCTAGCAAAGACACTCATGGACTCTGACACTGGAATTTCTTCATCCGGAAGCATGGTGGGGCTAGCACTAGTGGCAACCTTGTGCTCAGGCAAGCGCTGGCATGCACCAGACTGGCAAAGAGGCAATTTAGTTGCTTAGTAGGTCTTGATTGGTTGTTGGAGAGAAGTTTATATGTTTGAAAGAGAATATACAGGCGTAACAAAGCATTCCTTGATACAAACATTATGTAAGTGCCTAATCCAGCAGACAAAATTGTATATGCTGCGTTCTTTGCCTGCCACTAGACACTCAGCTGGTCTACCTTTGCTTTTCGTGGAGTCTCAATCAACTGTTCAGATGCATATGCTGCAAACGGTATTTACTCTCTCAGTGCTTTGGCCAACATGCTGTTCGGACCACAAAGTATTGAACAAACTTTGTTTCAGCATGCTAGCATGCCTGGCAGAAGACGGCAAACCCGTCTTTACCGGCAAAATTTGCAGTGCTTACCGGTAAATAATACGCATGGCCGGTTTTTTTACCGGTAAAGATTTACCGGCAATCGCCGGCAAAGATGAGCCGG
>JAABUP010001494.1_pt1 | contig 49057 bp, 51 predicted proteins | sample 5559201 | NCBI WGS metagenome assembly JAABUP01 (sample SAMN10711887, study PRJNA513373) | rock metagenome | isolation source: Antarctica rocks | place: Antarctica | reverse complement strand
CCTCGCAATGCAAAGTGAAGTCCTCCGAGTAGATCCAGTGGCGGACGCCCGTCCACATACCCGGGCACATAATGCAAGCTATATCAAGCGTTTCAACCAATAGAATGCTGCCACCACTAATTCAGTGCTCTGGTATCTGCGTCTTTTGCGTTCAAGGCAAAGTGACGAAAGGAAATGTTGTTTCAAAGTAAGCGTACACAAGCGGGCTATCATCCCATGGCTCGGCCCGCTGTCAGAAAGCTTGATTTGTTCTAGGTTTAGCATGTTCGTTACCACACATCAAACTCCATATGATCGAAGACAGCAATATTGAGAGTGGCATGTGCAATAGCCAACTGTGTGGTAGGCATGTCCTATTGGGAATGCAACGTCGTGAGAAACGTGTGATAAAACTTTGCGTTTCTGTGGTACTCGCAATGAACTTAACGCCGAACCTCACCACCTAAACCTATCATCGCATAATTCTGCTGCATTACTTTCTAGAAATGTCTAGAAAAGTAGATGTAGCTAGCTGAGTGTTCTTGACGATTAATAGCTTTGTACTGTGGAATATGTGTTGACTGGTCGCTGTTGTCGGATGTCGCCATGTTCTCAGGGGCATCTCCGAATAGCATCAAAACAGAGCCCACGTCTGCCTGGTAACTTCAGATCGAGAAACCCACCACTTCCACGCCCTGAATCCCCACCAAAACTCAACCACCTCTTCAGGACTTCTAGACAGTGTGTAAAAATGCAGAATCTTTTTAAAAAGTAGATCCCAGTCAGTACGTGTACTCGCAAGTGGCAAAAGAGTTCGGCCGATTGCAAAGGGTTCTGTTCCAGGCCACCAAAGCCAGTGGTTCGAACGGACCGCAATGCGCACGTTTTTGAGTTGAATCAGGTGCCTACATCTCTATCGAGGAGCTTTAACCCGAAGGTAGGTCTTGATACCTCTCTACTGCCCATTACGCCACATAATGACTGAGAGCGGGTGGCGCAAGACACTCCAACGACGAGATTAGCGCACGATAATTTAATATTTATTGTACCTCCCATACTGTTAGTGTCACTCAGGGAGGTTAGAGAAAGGTATACAACTCACAAGTCTTTCTCCACACCAGCATCCAACAACAAGATGTCTCTCCACTCACGATCAACGGGAATGCTTCAAAGCTTTCGAACTCAGCCACCGACATACGCAGATAAGCTTGCCAGTAACCACGTTAATCTCAACGTCGATCCTCAACTCTCCTCTGACTCTCTTCCACTCCCCACCCATTTGCTAGCAGACTACCCACATCCTCAAGTCCCAAACCCTTCGTCTCGGGGTATATCTTCCAAACACAACACCACCCCACCACACAAACACTTGCATACGCCGCGAACGTCCACACAGGAGTCAAGTACTCCATCATCGGCAAAAAGGTGAGACCAACAACGAAGTTACTGCCCCAGTTCGTCGCGGTCGCAAGCCCCGACCCGAGAGAGCGCACCGAGAGAGGAAACAGTTCCGATTGCTGCCAAGGCACGGGGCCTAGACCGACAGCATAACCGCATACATATAACACCATAGACGCAAGTATGATGAAAGGCCAGAGACTGGTGCCGTTGGCCATGGGGTCCGCTATGGCCTCGCCTCGGTGGATAGGAAGCCGGATAAAGTTGAATGCTAAGGCGCAGAGGACGAGACCCGCGACCATAATCGGAATTGAGAGAAGCAGGATGCGACGACGGCCGACGCGATCAATGAGCATGAATGCGACGAGTGTGAGGAGAAAGTTGGTGACGGCGATAGAGAGGGAGGCCAACGTGGGTGCGTTAAAGCCAACGATCGAGAAGATGGTTGCAGAGAAGTACATCAACGAGTTCTTAGAGTTCTCCAGATCAGCAAGAGAGGCATGGCCACATTAAGCAAGGTGGACGTACAAAACCACAGAGCTGCTGCAGGCCTTGGAGCATACATGCGATGGTCAGAGCCCTCCTGTTTCCACCAACAGCGAAAAGCTCTGCCCAGGCATCTCGCAATCGCGTAAGCCAGACCCATGAGTCTTTGCCAGGAGCGACATGATTGCGCCGCTTGCTCATCACTTCTTCTTCTTCCAAAACCTCCCGCTCTATGGCCCTGAGGATACCATCCACCATCTTAGATACTGTAGAGTGGCCACCATACATCTTGCCAAGGACTTCCTTGGCGTCATCCCTTCTGCCTGCTTTGACGAGCCACCTCGGCGTCTCTGGCATGAACACTAGCATGGCAAACTGCCAAATGGCAGGGTGAGCCCCGATTCCCACCATCCATCTCCACCCATGGACCCTCATCGACAGCAGCCAGCCAATGACATATGCCACCATCTGTCCCCCTGTTACAAAAAGTATACTCAGCGTCACAAGCCGACCTCTGAACGGCGAAGGTGATAACTCCGAGATATACCTACGCCCATCAGCCAAGCTCTTCACCATTCTCATCATCCACCACCCACAAAGGCACCACCAGGCTTGCACCACCGACAGCCAACCCCACAATACTTCGTCCAGCAATCATACCCGCTACACTTGCCGTAAGAGCTTGCCATACCGCGCCGATGACAAATAAGGCATCCGCGATGAGGATGACCTTCTTCCTACCCAGCTTATCTGCCAGTATACTGGCGACAGGGCTCGCCAATAAAGCGAAAAGGCTTGTACAGCTTGTAATAAGGCTCATATCAAGTGTACTGAGAGGACGATGAGAGAGATCCGAACCAATGGAGACCAGGGTCGAGGATATGACACCTGTACTACATCCCACCTCATCTCAGCATATACTTCTCTACTAGCGGGACTGAGGCCAGGGGGGATTACTCATAGCCAAACAACAGCCCACTAATCCCAGCGGAGAACGTGAGAGCCCATATGAACCAGCTCGGAGACGTCAGATCCTGCTCTCGGGGTTCCCCATCGTCCGGTTCGTGCAGCGTCTCAAAGGATTCCTGCCGCATAAGGGGCGCCTCTGCGCTGCTGACATCTTCCTCCATAGTGCATAGTTCTATAGATTCGATCGGCGTGATGAGTACAGTGAGAGAGGCATATGCCTCCTCTTGCACTTCATGAGCATAGGCCTTTGAGATAGAACGTTGGGATTGGAATTTACCGAGGTCCGCGTGACTGCTTACTAAGTACTTAAGCTTCATATAGTTAAGGTACCTACATTAGGTTGAGCTATTATTTGACTTGGCTACTGGAATTAAATACCAGTGATGGCCTTCATAGTTCGGAATATAAATCTTCTCCACCGGATACTTGACAATGAATCATTCCCCAAGTACTATGGCTATCCGTGTCTGAAGTCTGTAAATATTTACTTCAGATGTGCATATCCGCCCTAGCACTAACGTCGGCCGGGGTTGTAGGTCAGACGTTCACTTCCTTTTCCCAGAATATTAACATGCGTCAACTGAAGCGCCTCAATTAACGAGCTTCTATGATGTTTGATGCACCGTTGAGTAAGCGCTGTGTAGCGGAAGGATATCGGTTACTGCCTCATAGATGGATTCGGATGAATGACTAAGATTAGGTACATTTTAGAGAGCAAAAATGTTGAACATTGCCAAAATGTGAACACACTCGACAACTTCTTAGACCAGTACATATTGACACTTCCAACATAAATTCATAGTACTCGTACACTGCCGGGAATAGTAACCATCCCTCAATACGTGCCCCTTCACACCGACCTAAACGCCTGCGAGCCAGATGCATGCCACCATGATCAGATATTCCACAGCAGGATTGAACAAGACTACTTATTATTATTAGATCCAGACCTTTCCTAACTTTGAAACCCTATCGTTCTTTTTCTTACTCGCTTTCACCTGCCTCTCCCATCTTAGGAAACGTCGGTGCAAATTTGCTCTTCTCTCGTATCTTGGCGCCGTAGATGTAGAAAGCCACTGGAATGGGCACCAGGACTACCGCGACACAGCCGAGCAGCGTACCAGCCCAATTGACGCCAAGACCATTAAACATGTATGTGGCAAAGAGGGGGAACCCTGCACCAGCGAGAGATCGGAGGAAGGTATTCGCGGCAATGGCGGAGGCAGCGCTGCAGCAGCATGTCAGTTGGATATAGATATATAGGGAAGAGAAGATTACTCACAACATAAGGTAAGCATCCACAATATAGTTGAGTGCTTGCAGGAAGATGGCCAGCAGTCCGAATCCGGTGAGTAAACCTGAGAGGGTTGGCACGATCCAGTGGATATCTGCCCGGTAGCCTGACCACCCGAACCAGAATATGCCACATGCGAAGGACACACCACCCATGATGACGGGGGGTAACCGCCATTCAGGAATCGGGATGTTGTTATTGGCTGCAAGCTTCCGGTTGTACGATGGTTGCTGCAAGATGATCAAGAGACCAGCGAAGAGCATACCAATAATCATGCCGAAGTAGGGAAGACCGCCAACACCAAGGCCAAAACCGTGAATCCTCTGGAAGACAATCGGATAGGCTGTCAGGAAGAGGTACAACAGTCCGTATATAAACGCCATATAGATACCTGGGAACAAGGTTAGGGTTAGGGTTTACCTCGTCTAGTTTAGGAGATGACCTTACTCAGAAGGAGCACAATTGGCTCTGTAACAAGAATGCGCAATGGTCGGCTGAAATTCTTTGTCATTAATTCGCGGAAGTCAACTTCAATTTCCTCTTGTTTTGCGTGGATGCCCCAGTTCTTGGTACGACGGCGCAATTCTGCGGCTTTTTGAATAAGAATGACTGGTGGGTAAGTTTCCTCCAGGAACAGCAGGTCGATGCCGAAGGCGACAAAGCCCATGATGGCCACCAGGTACTCGGTCCACCGCCATCCTAGGTAACTTTCCGTTATGAACCCCCCAATGAACGGAGCGAGGAGAGGGCCAGTAAAGACGGTCATTGAGAATACAGTAATTGCGAGACCTCTGGTGCGGTTATCAAACATGTCAGAGAAGACAGCTGCAACGACAGCAAGTGGACAGGCACCGAAAAGACCACCGAAAAAGCGGCAGAGCAAGACTGTTTGTAGATCCTTGCCTGTCGCAACTGCCACCTGAAATATCGAGAATCCAAACATTGATATGACGAGAGGTAAACGACGGCCCCTCAACTCGGAGAGAGGCGCCCAGAGGATGGGTCCGGTTGCGAATCCCAATACGTATAATGAAAGACCAAGAGTACCGACTTCTGCTGATACATGGAAATGTTGGGCGACTGCAAGTGTTGCGGCGGAGAATATACTGCTGGTAAATGCAGAAACCAGCGTGGTGAAGCCAAGCATGGTGGCTGTGTACAGTCTAATCCAACAAGGTCAATGAACATGAGTAGTTCGCATTTGAGGTTGATTCCAGACGTACTTCTTCTTGAGTGGCCAATTCTGTGCATGTAATGGATCATCCGGACCGTCAAACTCTACGACATACTCCTCCCGTTCTGGTAGAGGTGGTGGATATGGCTTTCCTCCACCAAATTCTGGTAGTGGCTTTCTCGACTCCCTTGACTTTAAGCTTCTTCCAACCGTTGCGCTGTGTTGACTCCGTTGTGTATGGATCCGGCTTAACGCTGTCGGACGCCTTTCAAGGTCTCCTTGAGTTTGAATTCTTGACATGCCAATCTCTTCCCGCACTACCGATGCTGAAGAAGAGGTCGCCGAAGACACCGTCGACTCTGCCGTCCCTATCCGCCGTATATTATCATGCTCCACAATTTTGTGTCGAGGGAAGCGATTTGGACTCGCGTCCCTCTCTGCCTTCTCGAGATCACTGTCAACTATATCCATATCCTGGATGCTGTGTTGATTGCGGCGAAGGTGAAAGAACTTGAAGGGAAGACTTAGTGTCGCTATGACGATCGCCGAGGAATCGCTCGGCCGTTTTGCCGTTGGGATTACTAATCCTTCTGTCTATCGTTTTCTTTTCAACGGAAAGAGAACACAATCATCGCCGAATTATTGGGTTTGTACTTTTGGCGGTACTAGAAACCGAGATTGAGCAGCCCAAATCAGACGGCACAGCTTCCGGTCTAAATCCGAACCGTGGCGGCGTTAACAGTAGCTCGTGTATCGTAAGGTATGTACTTCATACATTGATCTGCTTAAAGGCTGCTGATTAAGAGTTTCTAATGAAGCCCCTTGCACTGTGTACATAAGTACTCCTAATCATGACACAGAAAGGTTCAACCACGTGGGTCGAGTAGGCTGCATCATAATGTATTCATGTATGCGGACATGGCTCGTACCCTCAACACTATAATCTCAGCGAGAAGTAAAGACCGGGAGGAGCCCGTAATAATCTGAAGTGGGTCATCTGATAAGTCAATGCGTCGAGAAGAAGAAGGGTTCAGCATCCAGAGGCAGCGTGGTACAAATTGTTGCGCTTATGGGAGTGGATCCAACCCTTCACGGTCACAGGAGAACAGAGCATCGTTCTGTGTCGTAAAGTTGAGATGACGTTAGTCAGTTGGGATCTCTATACCTTTTTCAAAGGGCATTGCAGGCATCTTGTCACTTCAGTATTGCGGAAGACTGCCTCCTGAATTTGAACACTGGTCGCCGCAGCCATATCTCCTGGCCCTAGACTTAGACTTATCTAAGTCTAATAACGGGCCTCTTCTCTCGATAAGTCGCCACCCTTTGAATTTCAGCCATAGCGTTCTCTTCATCACATTATCTCGCAGGCGGGACTGTGAGGAGGGTCTGTCAATCCACCTTGCCTTCGGACATGTCCTGCACACACTGTACTCGGCATGAACGTTTGGTTCTGGTGGGGCCAAACTTCACAGGATACCTGAAGACAAGGACTATCCGCCCATGTCTGGTCACTCTCGGGCCACAGCGGGAAAGTTGGCCTCCCCGACACGTGTCGTTCCGTCAACCATATAGAAGGAGGTTTGCCCGAGACTGAGGTTAGGTTCTCCATGTCTGCTGCCAAAGCTCTAAACCCTCTGCCTTATTCTGCTTATTCTGCTTACCCTCGTCGCAAAAGAACAGACTACTACGGCAACCCTGTGAGTTGTCACTGCTCCGGTCGAGGACCCTGAAATATGGATTCTGGACATGTTGTACCAATGAATTCGCAGCAACTGGCATGACGCTCGTAGTAGTCTGCCAGTACGCCTTGTACGAAGTCATTTGATCGCGCTGTTTTTACGAGACAGCAACATAGATCCAACCTTCAAACTGAGATAATGGAAGCCGTGACAACACTGACAAAGTGATGGAGCCAGCCGCATGAAATCGGTCCGAATTGCTTCTCCCTGCTTTTGAAGACGCTCAGGATATTGAACTGCAATGGAAAGTGACGCTTGATGAATCACCAAAGCACATCTCGTAGCGTGGGCTTCTACGGCAGGAACACGGCTCAACTTCCACCGTCGCACAAACAAATGCCGTACTGAGATCAGTACTGTACCTGTATATACACCTTACTCGGCCCTGTAGTCTAGTCAGGTACGAAGCGCAATCTCCGGCCTGCAGCCTGGATGCTGGTCGGTGAAGCAGTGAGTTGTACAGCCAACTCCATAATTAAACATATGTGTGGTTTGTACAACTACATGTGGTTATCACTTGAGGTATGGATCTGCCGTGGCTTGAGCCCTTCGCTCATTTGGACTAGCGTTGGAGTCAATTGGTTCTAGCTGGACCCCTAACGATCCAATAGTGTTGAGGAAGACCGACGCGGACCCAAGCCTCAACTCCTTGTCGACCTGTCTCTGCTCATTCTGCTTCTGCTTCTGCTTCTGCTTCTTCTCCTCAACACCTCGTGCACTCTACACTGCGACGCCGAATGGTCTTCCTTTAACTGACGATCCTTTTCATTCTTTTGAACTGACCAGAGTCACTCTTTTCTAGTCAATTTGAACACGCCTGTGTTTTGTATGCCTTGTTGTCGTGCCCGTCCATTCCTCGAGTAACCTCGACCGTTTCAAAAACGAATTGCTTCCCCAAGTTAACGACAACACAACGGACTTAATAATATTACGACAATTGGAAGTCGATCGACGGGTTGTACAGTCTAGACTGAGCCCTCAACTTGGTAAACCTTGTGTGAGCGGATCAATCGACCGCCTGGTTGCTCTTCCCTCACCACCGACGATGACCAAACTGCATCATTCGCATCATGCATTTCAGCCAGAGAAGCGACGCCCGAATCCAGTTGCACGCACTTTGCCTATACCCATTGAGCGCTTAGACAATGCGCCGATTTTCCAGCACATTGCACATCTTACAAAGAGAACTCCGCCTAGTAGCTCTTCCAGCTCCGGCTCCAGCTCCAGTCCATCAAGCACCTGCGCGCCCAACGACAATTCGGCACGATGTCAGAGGCCTGTCAGTGTAGCAAATATCACTACTCTAACGATCGTGCTTGGTGCTGTGTACGTCGAGAGCCACATTTCCATGTTGAACTTCTGCTGACTGAGTTTACAGCATCCCAGTCACGTTAGCTATCGTGATCTTCATCATCCTGCACCGACGACATGTCAAAAAGCTTCGGAGCGAGGATGCAAACGATAAGCACAAATCACTGGATTTCGGAATGGACACGGCTGGTGGACCGATTGATGGAACGAAGAACAAGAAAAAGAAAAAGAAGGGCATCCCAGAGATGACAGTCTCGGACCATAATCTCGAGAAGGATCTGCGTCATGGTCGTGGTTTATCAATGGACATGGGCAGTCCTTACTTACTTCCACCGGGCCTCCAAAGCTCCCAAGAGTCCATCCACTCCTTATCCCTTACAGTGCAAAGCGGAGACGATAGATACCGACCAGCTACTACCTTTATTCCCAACGACAGCTCATTGATGCGGTCATACCCAGAAAGCATAAAGAAGGCTGTAGACGATTCGTCAAGTTACACTGGTTCTAGCAAACGCGGTTATGGTCACGAAGGCATGAATCGGGATTTGCTCCGGAATGCTCAGAGGATGTCCAGGTCCGCACCACTTACGCAACTGGACTCGGTGATGTCTGGCCACAAAATGCCACAGATCCAGGCACCAGAGCCTTCGTACGGAGGTCTCTCCCGCAAAGTTCCTCTGTCTAACCCAGGACTTGGCGGCTTGACTCCCTCAAGCGCAGCGGCTGCCTATGATTCGAGAGATTCGTACGTTAGCAATGGACCTGACATGCGAAAAAGCCATCAGTATCTCGGAGCGTTCATTCATAGTCGAGAACCTTCCGCCGATCTACTTACCAAGTCGCCGGACAGAGCTGAACCTCAAGAACTACCCACAACAGTTCCACCAACTTTGCAGCAAGCAGAAGTTCAGAAGTCAGCTCCTGTTACGGTTAACACCCTACCAGTACATCCGACACTCCCGAGGTTGCAATCAATGGAAGCTCCGGTGCATGAAGAGAGTGACCAGAACTTTCTGGACGATGAGAGCGACTATGGTGACGCAAGCAAAGTCACACCACCCTCGCCTGGCCGTACGTCAGAACTTCCTCCGGTTACTGCTGGTCGACGTTCACTGGAAGCTCCCATGGCAGTGTCTAAGGAGTTTGCCTCTGGTGGCCTTGACGCACCCGCACTTGGCTTTGATGTCCGTAGATTGTCGATGGGATTCCGACCTCTTCCGCCAGAGGATCCGACTGACAATCCCGAGCAAAGAGCGAACCGTATCCGGTCATTCTACAAAGACTATTTCGACGACTCCAAGCCAGGTCCAACTCATCAAGCAGGTTATCAGGAAGACTATGGCCAGGAGTATCTCGCTGATGGGGCTATTTTTGACCCTGCGACAGGCCAGTTCACGGTTGGTCAAGTTCCGTATGCACAGCCAATGACCCGTCGCGCAATGACCCCACCGCCTCGCGCTCCACCCAGGTTTCAAGCACCTCCTCGACACCAGTCCACTATGTCTAACGGACGCTTCATGCCTCCAGGACCTCGAGCCTTCTCGTCCGAATTAGGTCGATCTGGACCAGCCGGGCGGGGACCGCCACGAAAGCCAATGCCACCTCCAGCGCCGCTCCGAGTACTACCAACGCCGCATCTACTCCAAGAGGATTCATTCACGTTACCGATCGACTTCGCACCTCCGACATCGTACAAGGATCGGCAAGCTGGCAGACCTGCGAGCCCTCTGGGTGGCACGAGACCTTATTCGCCAATGCTACCATCTCATCTTCCGCTTGCTTCGTCTTTTGAAGATCTCTCTGTTATGCCAAGCCCGTAAGCTATTTGGCACCTACATCTCTCTGTGAGAAGAGCTGACAGTCTTTGCAGGCATGCTTTGAGGAAATCCAGTACCTTTACAGCTCTCGATTTCGCCCCTCCCCCACGCTTTAAGCATAGCGACACCACTAGCGATGCCGGAAGTATTCGAAGTAACCGAAGCGCCATGTCAGCCGCTCAACTTCACAACATCCGCTCCGGAGCGTACCGAATCAGCCGCATTCCTAAGGAAGTCGTCGGCACCAAGACCGACATTGCAGCCAGTCTAAAGCCGACCTGGGATGTGCGACATCAAGGTGCCTAGGCCTACGATAGAACTGTATTTCCTACTCTCCAATCTGAACATAGATTCCTTGGTTGTACCAGTGACGACGGCGTTCTCGAATGTACCAATCGGGATCGCTGCGCGAATCCTACCCATGTGATGGTTCGAAGAGTTTCAGGCAACGACCAATCTCAGCTACCATTATCACCTTCCGCGGACCATTTTCCCAGCGATATACTTCTACTTCTCTCTCGTGGCTTAGGCTACATGTTCTGTCCATGGCAGATGCCTGTCAATCTGAATTCGCCAGCCATAGCTATCGAACCTTTTCTGTCCGATAAATCTTCTTGCGCTCTTATAGCTTGGCGAATCCTACGCATTTCCCCCCCCGGGATCTTGTTATTGTATGAGTATACTTTTGCTTGTGTAGGATATATCGATCATATATGCTGCACGTTGGAGTGCTATATTGTAGAAATTAGAGCACTTCCTCCGTCAAATATTGCATAACCACGAATTCCCGTGCTACCCTCCACGATCGATCGATCTGCTGCGTTACCCCTTTGACAATGTCATAGTAATAACATACAACCGCACTCATTAACATCAACAGCGTGTCTCGAAATAGACACCACCGAGGTCCACACAACGACGAGCCAGCAGCACAGAGAGACCCAAATAATCCAGCAGTCTTCACCATCTGCACCAGTCTACTTCTCCACGTGATTTCACAGTCAAGTTACTGTACGCGGCGAACATCCATCTCTGTCCGAGTTGAGCGGTCAATCACCCTTCTTCCATACCGCTATGTGGCAGCCATCACCTACCCCGCCCTTGCTTTCCTACGGCCGTTCAACAGTTTGTATGTAATATGAACATCCCTTCTGCAGTGGCGGCATGGCCGGTTTGACTGCTCTTAGCTGGTGTCGTAAGCTATCTCTGATCATGATGATCACTACAGACACGCAGACACACACACACACACACACACACACACACACACACACAGAGTATAACATAACCCCATTCTCCTCAGCCACGACTCAACAAAGTCGACGAACCACATCCCAACACCCCCCCTCTCTCTCTCCACCTTAACAAACCGGGTCGGTATATGAACCATCAACATGACCAACGACCTGAGATCTGCTCGAGTCAACTACCTTCGCCTCCGTGATGAGGATGTGGGTTTCTTCTCTTCTTTTCTTTCCTTTTCGTTCGTCTTGGTCTGGCTCAGGGTGGATTGTAGTTTGGTGCTGAGTGTATGGGACTGTGCTTCGGTAGTAGGGTCTGATGTGCAATCGGCGGGATTTCAGTTTGAATGATTGGGAAAGGGGGGTTTTGGTGGGTGTTTGGTTTTGGGGACTGGGGTTGATGATTGGGGAGTGAAGGAATGGGGAAGGGGGGCGGGGAGGTGGGATAGGGGTTTGTTGGGTGGGAAGGAGTAATTTAACCGTGTAGATGGTCTTACTGATTTCGGGGTGTGGTGTTTGTTATTCATCGTACTTGATGTACATACCTGCTCTATATGGAACTGCACTAATCTTAGATTGATGATCTGCCTCACATGATCTAAACCACGGACTAAAGATGCGGCGTAGATTCTATATACAATACACTTCACAAACGCCCCCAAACAACCAACAGACTAAACAAAACACCAGCCTCCCCGTTTGAGTTACTGACAATGACAAGGACAGAATCGTGGTTAGGACATATCGTCTACATATCAATCGTCTCGTTGAATCTCAAAACGCCGTTGCCTCTCAGAACGCCATCGACACCGTCTGGCATGCGATAGGGTGGAGCGGGAGCTATCGATTTTTGGGTGCGGGTTGCATCAGCTGCACGAGGAGAAAGAGGAGGAGTGTCTTCGGAGGTGTCTGTTACGAGGACGAGGCCGGCGACTTTGATCGATTCGATTAGTGCGGGGACCGTGTTCTGAGGATTCCTTCAGCCATGTTTCTCTGTATCTAGAGGCAGGCGTGGGGAGATGGAGAGGGAAAGGTTGGGAAGATATACCAGTAAGCGGGAAGAACAGATTAAGCCCATGAAGTTGTTGCTCTGCGCTATTCGGACGGCTTCTTTCACGGACATCGAGCGACGACCACTGCTTTCAATCATGCCTGATTCGATGGAAGCTTTGGCGTTTCGTCCAGTACCGAGATCGTTGCATAGAAGGACCGGATCTGGTCATACGTCAGTAAATATATTCCAGAGTACATTTGATTTTACGGAAGGGGTCGTACAGTTTGGCTGCTTCCAGTTCAACGCGGTGCAAATGTCTGGATTGAACGAAGTAAATACAATCGAACGCACGAAGTCTGGACTCTTTTCCCTCGATATTCTCGCGTGGTCAAACACGTCTTTGAGGATGGCATCTGCGTAGTTGTTGATGTTTAGTGTTGGGCCCAGTCCTAGTGCTCGCTCCTCGGCTGCGGTAGGATATATGACGTTAAGGTCAAGATGAATGCTTGTAGAAAGAGAAGCCAGGGCAGCTCGAAGAGATACGAAAGAATAGGCAAGGATATGATGGATGTGTGCTATATCATCCACGGTCCTGTCCCACAACGAGGCCAGGATCTCGTCACCGCTTCCACGGTGTAAGCCGATGGCAACAAATTGCTTGTAGGTCAACCTCCCTATAGGGAAGTCAATTTCGTGGTGGGTGATGGTCCACTGGGGATAAAGCACTGGTATCCCATCGCTCGTTAATTGCACGAAGAGCTGAGCGTACTCTCCCGATAAGCTCGACCCGGTGATGAGAGCACTTGGATGAGAATCGAGCTGACTCGTAGCTTTCCAGTAAGTGGCAAAGTGTGTTATCTCTAGGGGGATACCATGAAATGGCTTGATGACTTGAAAGTTGAAGCTGATCTGGCCAATCGCTCGTAGTCGTGGATCGAAAAGGGGGAGACAGCAATGACCTGAGCTGCTAGAGAGTGCACTGAAGATATTTGGTAGAGCCACTGTCTTCGCAATGACTTTGGAACCAAAGGTAGGGAAAATCTCGAAGTCGGTAGCGAAAGAATCTAGGTTATCTATCTGAAAAGAGACGATCTTGGAATCTTCCTGAATGGGAAGCATGAGATTACGGGGTATCAAATCTGACAGTTTGGAGGATATTGTGAGGCGTGCTGCGGGATACTTGCTATCATGGTAGAAGACAATGGCATCTGAGCCTGCTTCCTCAAAACTGATCTGTATGAAAGTTTTGTTGTCGAGGAAGTTGTGACCATAGCGCCGGAGAGGGATAATAGGCGGCGGAAGTGACAAGTCCGGAATGCCATCTGCGTCCATACTCATCGGATCTGGTGCGCTACTTGATGGTATAGAGGGTGCTCCACGTTGTGCTGAAATCAGAGGCCGCGCTAGCCCTGAATTCCCTCCCACTGAGCCAAGAAGCTGCATACACTCAAGATGGCCCTCCCATGTTGCGTAGTACATGGCAGATAATCCTTTCTCGTCTAGAATACCTACATCAACGCCCCTCTGTAGCAGAGTCTTCAGACATTGCACGCAGCCCTCGCTCGCAGCATGAAACAGTGGGGTCCACTGATAAAGCTTGTCCTTTTGATTCAGATCGGCGCCAAAAGCATCTAACATTAGCAGTAGCTGAGGCGTCTGCCCCGAGCGTGCCACAAGGTGTTGCGGAAACAATCCTTCTGCATTCGGTAGTATCTTTGCTTTCCTCTGTAGAAGCAGTTCTGCGATGGGAAGTGATCCATGCTGGCACGCTAGGTTGAGGGGTATGTGGTCTGAGTCGCTACTGGGATCTATTCGAGCATGATGGGATAGGAGCTCTTCGACACAGGCGAATTGGTGGTGTACAATTCCATGGATAAGAGGAGTGAAGTTGTCGTGATCCAGCGAGTCCACGGTTGTTGGTCCGACCTCCACGAGCTTCCGGACCATCTCAACGCGGCCATGCATACAAGCGTAATGCAGAGGTATCCTCCCGTAAACATCTACTCTTGCACAATCCACACCTCTTGAGAGACCTGTCTGCAGCATGAATGCTCGTCCCGAGATTGCAGCTTCGTGGAGGCAATTGCGCTCATTAATCTCATCCTCCGCGTGTATGTCCACTAGCTCCGTCCCTAACAAAATGTTCAATGCCTCCTCCGGAGCGTCAGTAACGGCGGCTAAGAACGTTCTTGTGAAGCGATCCCTCACGTCCAGTGAGCCTTTAAGACGGGTGATCCATTCTTTGAGTGTCGAGAGATTGCCGGCATTGGCTGCTTGTAAGATCTGGGAGTCAGTATCATTCTCGTCCGTCCCAACTGATTGACCGGTCACTGTATGTTCGGCTGGTCTGCTAGATTCATACTGAATCTTCTCTCCCTCAGCCCATGCACCGAGTTCCAATAAGCTTGTAGTCGCCTGGTCGGACAGATCGCTGATCACATCTCGGTTGAAGCATGGCTGGACCTCAACCGCACGCGACAAGTACAGCTCTTTGGTTCGTGACTGTCATCAGAGTCAGCCGAGGATGTGCATATGAAACTGAGATCACCAGACCTTGGAGGTTTTGTCCCACTGGAGAGTTATTAGCAGGCCAAATAGACATAGTCGACATGACGGTGGTAGACTGACCTTCTTTAGGATCTTCGAAAAGGCTGTAGCGTTGACCTCAACAAATTGCTGCAAAGGTTAGACTTGGAGGTATAGGATGATTAGCTTAGACTTTTACCTGAAGCTTGTTCAGGTCATTGTTGAATTGCTGAAAGCCTTCCTCGAGCGTGATGAAGCTGGCCGAGATTTTCGAAGTCGTTGCGCCTCGCGACTGCATCACCTTTTTCTTATCGAGCAAGGTCTTCAGCCGTAGTTTCAGCTACTCAACTGTTAGAGTCAATGGATAAACGTTCGCATGAAGCGGCAAACCTCGGCTTCTTTCTGGAGGTAGAAGGCATTGACTTTCTCGAGCTCTCGTTCCTAGGCGTTGGGTAAGTAACGGTCTCTTCGTAGTAAGTACTTGAGAAACACACCAGTCGAAAGAAGAACGTCGCCTTATTGGCCTGTAATGAAGCTTGAGGATCAAGCACTTCTGTGGGAAGGTCTGCCGCATTCTGAGCAAGGAGCGTTGGCGTAGCACTCAGCTGCTTAATGAGCTAGACGATAGTAAGCACCGGTAGATGAGATTGCCAAAACGGAACGACAAACTTTCTTGAGCGCTTTATAGTTGACGAAACTCGCTGCGTACTCGGGAATGTCTAGTTGTCGTTTCTGAAGGTGCTTCCCGAACTTCCTATACGCTCAGAAGCCGGTCAGATCCAGGACCCTTATCGACGTGTACTTGAGCTCTAAGAGAACGCTGTTTGACCGTTGGCCATCTTAGTGATATGGAGAAGACCACTCACATGATGGTAGAGAGTGGTAAACAAAGACAGCTCCAGAGGAGCCCTTACGGGCCTCTGCAGGAAGCGAGAAGAGTACGGCTGGCACACAACGACGTATATGAACAAGAAGCGAAAGACAAGCTCGTGTGCTACTATCAAATGATGATCCACATGCAACTTATTCTCCAGGTTGGCACAGATGACAGGGAGACATGACGTGCAAATAATGCGGAGGGTCCGATGCACGTCGCACGTTGTACTACTTCACGGGAAGCTGGCGGAGAGGTTTGATTGGTTGTATCACCGCCCACGTTCCAATTCATCGAAGAAACCGTGCTGCTGTGGTATCGAATGGGTGAGATGATGTGGGGCTCAGATCTCGACGGCTTCGTGGGTTGTACTCGCAGTTCGCAAATTCAAAATTGAGCCAATGACAACTTGGAGCACAGGCACGCTTCGTTCATTACACATGCAGATACCAAGCCTTTTCTTGTGGTATTTGACAATGCCTCAACACTTTATCTTTCCAACATCTGATAGTATCTAGGGGCCGGACAGCGGAGCTTGGTAGGTTAAAGCTCTTACCAGCGTATCAGCAATGCACGCAGCATGGCAAGACCGAGGACAGATGAGATCATATGGGCAATGGTCGTAACCGGCACTGCTGAGTACTCATACATGTACTTACACAGCCGGAGTGCCAGGGGCTACCGTGAGAAGCCATCGAGTGGTTGGGGGAGCTGAATGCATGTACGAAGTACGCAGTGTGAACGGGCCTATTTCAGCGAGGACTTTGTGTCCCAGCCATATCGCTGATGCGCCGGAAACAGAACGCATAAAGTATTAGCATTCACTGTATCTCAATATCATAGTTTAGACACATTGGACTACTGCGTTGTGAGGTATTGAAAATGATAAGCCCTGTTGTCGGCTACCCGGCCACTCTTCCACAACAATCTCCCACGGTACCTTCCGACACCGCCGTTATCGAGTTAGGCTACCACCCTGGAAGCCAATGAATAACTTCTGCTAACCCCTTGAGAACTATTGTACCTATAACCCACCCAGGATGACGGAAACGAGAGAGTGACAAGCTTTTGCGTATGTACGAAAATGGAACAGTGTGTTGATTTCAAAACCGCAGGACATAGTATTAAATTTTGGCAGATTAGGAAGCTCAAGAGATCGTCGATGGCGCCGAAGTGAAGAGTCCATCAATGCGGAGTGATCTCTGAAGAGGTGACTGGTAATGTATGAGTGTGGTGATTGACTAGGAAATGGGATAGAGACAGTAATTGAGCATCAACCAAAGCGCAAAACTCCACAGGTGATGACCTGGATTAAGAACCGGAGAGAAAACTAGAAATTTTGCGCAATGCCTGCATTCCCTTGCTGCGGAAATACCGACGGATTCTCAATCCTCGTGTTTCTTCTCGCCTGCACATCCCTTATCACCGGTTGCGCAACACCCCCATAACTCCCATCGCCATACGGACCGTGCTGTGGCATGTTCTCATCGTAATACATTCCATCTTTATAATATTGCGGTCCCGGAGCTGCCCCTGGAATTGGGGCATCGCCAGAAGTATCAGAGCGGCGGCCGCCTGAATACGCCGAGGAAGCATTTGATGGGCCACGATGGATATCTCTATCTTGTCGATTCCCAAGGGTGGCAGGTGCAGCTCCTAATGCACCAATGGTCTCCGAATCTGCACTAAGCGGACGACCATTGGGACTGCCGACAAGAGGATCACCAGAATGAACGTCTGAATTCGGTGCTGTGGCTGCCGTTGGCGATCCATTATGGTTGTAATCTCCTGGATTGCTTCCACCATCTGACAATGCCATTCCTATGGGACCATTGCCACTCGATAGCGTAGTAGACGGCTTCCTTGCTGCTGACGTTGCTCCCCAGCCGCGGTAGCCGGCACCATCTTCTTTCATCTCCGACGGTTCGTCGCCGAAGCTATTCGCTCCAACAGCTGCAGGTAATGTTGGGTCATTGTTTGGATTGAAGCCATATTCCTCGACTTCTTTTCTGCGAAGCTCTTCTGCATCCTTCCTTTGTTTACGTCGTCTCCAGAAGAAGAGTAGGACCAGTACGATCAGAGTGACGGCTGCGACAGGCACAACTACAGCCACAGCTATCTTCCCACCCGCTGAAAGCCCACCACTGCTGGGTTGTGCAACGGCAGATGATGTTGCCAGAGCAGCGGCGTCGGATGTCGTCGTGGATGAACGGGATGATGTCGATGATGCGGCGGATATAGCAGGCGGGAACACCGGTGTCGGCGCCGTGGAAGTGAGCACAATAGTGGTGGCTACTGCCGTCGCACCATTTCTCGAAGGTGACTCAGTGATTACCGATGTAATTAGTGCAGTCGTCGCCACGGGAGCTGGCGAAGAGGGTTGTGCTGGCGCTGAGGATGCCGGTGCAGCGGAGCTTGAGGGCTGCTGAAAAGAGGAACTTGATGGCGGAGCCGAAGAAGACTGCGCGGACGATGATTCGGAGGAGGCTGAAGAGAACACAAAGGATGAAGTTGCTGATGAAGACGAAGCCACCGAGCTGGTGAAGCCCCGGGCAGAAGCTACGGTTGCCTTAATGTTAGCATTGATTGAAAGTTGAAAGATGGGTCGACATACTTGTGGAATTTGACATGATGAAAGAAATGGTACGAAGAATTATGATTCAGGGTCGAGGATGATAAACCCTTTAAGATCACTCGTATGGAGGACTTGAAGACCTAGTACACAAGCAGGACGAGCGCGGCAATAGACGACAAGTTAATGCGTTTTTGTAGCGCGGAGAGTAAAATCGAAAGCCAGTGGGAGAAGTTTTATCGCTGCGGACCGTTGCATATATTCCCAGTTTCTGTTGCATCGACACCGTTCAAGATTCCATTGGTGACACAGTCCCGATGGAAAAGAAGCACATGCGACGTTTGAGCCGCGACAAGTGTACAGTGGACTGCTGTTATATTGACGCCGACACCGATGGAGGTGATACTGACCGCTGTGACCGATGAAGCTGAGGAAGTTTGGGAAAAGCCATCGACTGGGCGTGAATGAGTGAGTGCGGGCGCTCGTCTCACCGGATTTAGAACGCGCTAAAGACTGAAAGGAGCTGTAGGTTTCAGCCAACTAAAGAAACTAATCCCAACTAAGCTCAGCTAGTTAAAGAAGCTAACGTTCGCGTTACGTGTAAGATGAGCATAATGATACCTAACTACTAGGTACCTAACTACCAGGCCGAACATGCGAGCGCACTACAGCAAGTGATGAGCTGTGGTGTCCACACTAGAATATCTGATTAACAATGTCATTCAGAATACATGTATTGTGAAGTTCACTGTGTATGTAAATCTAATGTGTACTTATATGTCATGTCTCTCATCATATATCATAATGTTAAGAAGACAGTCACAGATCTAAGTGTGCTCAGTGTTTTCTGACTGCATCAAAATCTACACTCAGCAGTCACACAGTGCTGTCATCATCAACATCATATAGAAAATGATTGCAGATTCAAGAGATTCAGCGAAATTTCAGCGCACATACATGCAGACCGTGACGGTGATTACATTGTACTATAGAGTACACTGATCCACATGAGTGTAGCTGTACTATTGTAGCTATAAAAGCTTACCAAACGGCTGCTTAATCAGCAGAAGGTGACACCGTGTCAACTGTTCTCCACTGAGTCAACTGAATGAGATGTGTAAACTAAACATGTCGTATATTGCGGGTGCTTTGTGTCGTCACAGAATGTTAGGGTTGATTATAGCATTCAGATACATTGTTACCATGTTCGGCTATCACCTTTGGCCTGTAAGGTACCTGACATTGTCATCGAAATAGGTGCAACTCAATGTCTACAGAGCTCTTCATGTAACATCAACTCTGCTCTACTTCGTAATGGGAATAGTGCAACTTGAATAACCGTTGATTTGTTCCTCGGTAGCAGAAGTTCAGCATTGGTCCAGGCCTCCATCGTACTCATACTGTACTCATACCTAAGGCACGCAGCTCTTAGAAGAAATCTGCAGATCCTCCTTCACAATGGAAGAATACTGGGCCAGGGATCATGATCGGAATGGCATCTTCGAGCTCATAGAGACTCCAATTACCTTGCCGCAAGTACTTGAAGGCTCATTGTTATGCCGAAGATACTGTGACATAATGTATCCTTCGGTTCTTCCTCACCAATACCGAACTGTTCTTTTTCATTTACAATAAATAAGCATGCTCCTCTGCCAGTCCTCAGTGTTCATGGGTGCTGACAATCACTGCAGCACCATTGATGTGATGCCAACGCCTTTTTATTGCCGAGGAATTGCTGCTCGATGGCAGATTCCCAAATCGCCTTGCGTTTCGAATGGAATGTCGACGATAGCCTCGATTTGCAATAATCGAGCCAACTGTTCTTCCATGAGATCGCTGGGTTCATGTACCGGCAGACACTTGGCTCTTGCTGAGGCCGGTACAACTCGAGCTCGAGCCTTGATCGGGCTTAGCTTATGTATTACGGGCCATCGGGCGGGACGGAAGAACTCCTTGGAACCCGCGGACCAGTCTCACATGCCTCTACGGAGTCTCGAGCCGCTTATCATCCCTGGACCATGCACATAATGCCGAAGGAACCGCCAAATGCGTGGAATCATGCCTCTAGTTTCATAGTTTGGAGTACCAGGTTTCGACGTCCACGTAGTCGTTGTGACAATGCTTCAGGAAGTTCAACTCGGCAACATTCAGATTGACTGTAGTATACTGGCGAAGTACGTCCTCACCCGCGCCCAGTGGTGCTGCTGCTCAGTCTCTCCTCGAGGCCAGAGCGAGGCTGATGTAGAGTTCGTCAGGATAATTTTCCACGGTTCAATTGACGGAGCGGACTCGGGCGGCTTACTGAAAGTCAAGCTCAACGTAGGCACAGGCCCATACTATCGTTGAGCATCTGTAGCGTGAATTTGAATTGTTCAAGGGCGGTGTCCCGGAGATGGCGCTCGGTCGTCGAAGTCTTTCCCAAACTGTCATTGTAAGTACAGAACTCGGCGTGTCGACTCGTAGGGAACATACTTCTTGACTTGCTTGTTATTTTCTGCCTCCCACCACCATACGTGAACCAGACGCTTCACAATCTGATGCTCCAAGCCTTGCTCTTGTGCAGCTCCTCGAAGAAATTCTATGGTGTTCTCAATTCTCTGCTCATCATAGTCTGCTGCTACTCCGGTACGATATATTGACTGAAGTCTGTGGCGAAGAGTATAACGTGCTGGAGCGGCGTATTGGACTGCTTGAAGAGCATGTCGATACAGCCGGCGGTATGATAAGAGAATGGCTTCTTTGGACTGCGTTGGCATATGGGATGATTATGGTCAAGATTGGACTCACCAACAGCTTTGGCGGCCTTTTTCGCCTGAACGCTGAGTCAGCATTTGCTCCCTGACGAAAGCCAGACTCCATGCGACCTCAATCCGTTCCCTACTTGCAAATCCCAACAGTGAAATTACAGTCTCAAGTGAGCGCTGATGAGCGCGATTAACCTATGGACTAACCAAAATGCTATACATGAACGCACTTGACTGACACTGTAGGTTAGTCGGAGCAACACAAGGGAGCCGCCGCAAGCCGTAGAGCATGGGCGATCTTCAGCATGGCTCGAGTCCATCAACGTGCAGCATCATCGCGTCCTGCAAGAGCACGTAGTAAACCTACAGGACACAGGAAAAGACCGTACAAGGTTATATTGGAATCTGTTACACAGGAGAAGAAGAGATTGTATACTGTGGTATGTGGTGTTCAGGAACCGTGAGACAAGCTCCTAACTACGCAACAGATTTCTTTCGAGGCCGAGGCTCCTCCCGGATATACTTTCATTCCTGCTGGCAATCCTCATCTGACTAACAGATGCAAAGAACTTTCGAGGGAACATGGAGTCAAAGTTCTTATTGTTTCTGTACGTTCAAGGTATTTCAGAAGTCCTTTGCGCACACGTCTTGATGATTGGTAGACAACACCGCACAAGAACCATAAGAGCACTCTTTCGCACCAGGTACACCGAATCGGTCATCATTTCCCTAGCTGGATTGTTGGGCAGGCATGCATGGACCTCGGTCTCCATATTTCGAGCTCTGGCCACGTTAGTCGAAGACACGATGGAGGACCTCGCAGCGCTTTGGGCCGGGTCCAAAGTCGACTACGAAAACCCGATAGCGGACGAAAGGACTCCACCCATTCAGACGTATCTCAAGCAAAACTGAATGCTGAAGCTCGCGATGCGATCAAGGATTTGTTCCCTAAGATCCCCGAAGCAGACCTCAATAAGATCATATCAAGGGCTTTTCAGAAGGTAGTGTATTGACCGTCCAAGAAACGTTTCAACTCCACTGAACCTTGTCAGGGTAAGAGCAGGGTAGGTACTGCATCCGAGCTATCGCTGCCACGTCGGGTTCAGCTCGCTGTGGTAGCACACATCAGGCATGTGTACACGAACTACGACAGACTACTGAGGACGGGCACCTACCATGCCGCGAGAGCCCAGATCGAGCAAAAGTGCCTCGATCAGCTTGTTCAATGGCGAGGGGACGGCGAAGATGGGACCAACGACATGGAGGAGATCCTCCGCGAAGTCATTGTTATATCTGACGACGAGGACGACGAAGCTGATACTATCAGTAATACTGCTCTTGTTGGTCGAGACTCGAGTGTTGAGATCATCTCAAGCCACGCGTTGGCGAACGATGTCCATGTAAGACCCATGGACTATCGTGACGAACTCGTGGTTCCAGATGATGAACAGCCATATGCGCTTGAGTACATGGTGCCAGGCATCGTACACCGCGTGGACCAGAAGTACCAAGGGGACGAACAACGGGCCAAAGACAGATTCGGTCGTAGAGGCTTTGGTCGGTATAGAGCTTGGGATCAAGCTTTGGATCGATACAGAAAGAACCCCGTTCACTACAGCCATCCAGTAAACGACGTTCTGACAGACCATGGCAATGTTTCTAACAAGCTTCGAGACGATGTCTATGAATATAGGTTCGTGTTCTTCATTCATGGGACCTCTAGCTTCTTCTTATCCTTGCCTAGGCCGCTACAGGGCGTATCAGAGTCCAGGTCCAGTGGAAAGAGCTATGGACAATTTGGAGAGAGAACGATCTATGCGGAGGTGAGTGGAACTTCGCTGACCAGGACAGGGTCTCAGGTTTTCTCGACTTCCTATCAGAAAATTAGCCGAGCATAGATCTTGTTACTAAAATGCGATAGAATTCTCGTCCAACCCCCCGGCAATGGCCTCACGACCCGCACCGGTCTTCCCCTCAATACCTAGGTACACGACTTCAAGGTTCCGCTACTGCAAGAGAAGCGGGGTGTCATCCAGGACTGAGGCCTCAGCCTCAGCCTCGCGCTTTGGATGATAGTGCTTATCATCGCAGTGCTGCGAATATTGGTGACTTTATTGACGTCAGCAGCGGACCTAGTCTGCATCAAACAGCTATCCCGAGCTACTTATCACAGCCAGAGCAGATACTCCCCTCCATAGAGGGCTTCTCACATGCTTTGACCTCTTCCACCTCACGTCGCACCGACGAAGGCTTTCCAACAAGGACTAAGGCGCAGCGATCTCAATCGTATGCGCAACAACAGATGCCGGCCCCCACAGTACTGGGGTACACGCCGGTCATGCCCCGCTTAGTTGAGCTTGATGAGCACTGTGATGGCCATCTGACCAAGAGGCGAAGGATCGCAAATCCTGCCTACGAAAGCTCTAATGAGATGCCTCCTGTAACTAGCAGAGCATTACCGTTAGAAGCCTCTGGCATGAGCCCCAGCCGAGTCCAGTGGCTTGATAGTGGATCGTTGCCCATGCGACAGACTCACACAAACTCGATCTACGTCCCTGAACTAGATTCGGGGTCCCACCAACAGCGCCTTGGAGTGCTTGATCGACCACAGACTACTACGGGCCTTGCGTATCATCGTAGACCTCGGTTACGTTATACAGAGCACGTTTATCCAGATCTCCCAGATCAGGAACCGTGGAATGAAGTATTGAGAAGACCCAATGGTGACTTTGTTGATGACATTGAAAACCGCAGTCCTCCTTTCGGACGATGGAACCGAGGAACTCAAGCTCCTCTTGATTCCAGACATCCTCGATTTACCACGCATCACTCTGAACAACTATATGAGTCTTCCGTTGACTGTGATAGATTGTCTGTTTTTGTGCATGGACCTGATCATTCTTCTCATTCTACTCAAATTATTAGCAAAGCTTCATTGAGGGATGACGATCAGATGATCGCAGATCCGCGAGGAGTGCACATGGTTGATCCACTGAGAAACACGGGCCAGCCTCCTCGCTTTGTCAGGGCATCGGAAGACGACTCATTTGTTCACACAGACATCAGCACAAGGACGCAGCTTCCATCGGGTGAAGCTACGGGACATCAGCGTTTCGCAAGGGAGAACTTGGTGGGAGCCCAGGGGTACGCGTACTATCAGCAGAGGCCTAGGACCGAGCTTCCGTCAGAAAAGTACTATCCGTCTCCTATACCCTTACTTCCCGGCCCCACGCAGCGACGTAACCTTGTTACGTCTGAATATCGCCAAGTGGAGGTTCATGGGTTGCGACAGTCATATGACAAGCCCCAAGGAATTGCGGCGAGAGAACAGCCAGTGTCCTGGACACATCTTAATAGTAGGAGTGAACCTCTGGCGAGTGTAAAAGTTTCGGATGCGCCTGCATGGATCACCTCACGAGCGGAGCAAAGACGGTGAGAATAGCAGATCAGAAGGATTCTGTCCTCTAATCATCAACTACAAAGGTCTATGTGCTCACGCAGACCCAGGTACATCCGAGTCGATCAGCCGGAATATTTCGGCCGTGGACACGACAGTGCACTACCCGTTCAGCCTGTCAAGCGAACTGTCAATCATCTCCAGAAGCCAACAATGGGGGATGGTAGGTCATGCGAGGCCTATCCAATCTCGGAATCGCGAAGAGAGGTCATTGTGCTTGATTAGCATTTGTGTAAAAGTATGCTGTCGACCCAACCCGCCTGCTCTGGCCGCTCAAGTCGGCCGAGCTACATCTCCGCTTCCAGCTGGTAGCTGTCGGTCTACATCGATCTCATGATGCTCACAATGCTAATCTATGGGTCTTTCATAGCAGTATATCCTCTGCAGATAGATGGGGCTTTGGGTGGACAATTCCCTGCATGGTTGCATAGCGACGGAGCTATTATGATTACGATACCTCCACCCAAGTGCTCTCGAGAACAGGCTGGGCTGGCGTTGCGTCGTTGCTTTTGGCATTGTACAGTGCGGAAGAGCCGGTTCGCTGGTGACACAGCGGTATACATGTACACGTACATGCACACATACACTTTCACATGATAATACTGTACTCTACGTCAAGTCTCACAACTGTCAACTGTCCTGATCAGAGGATCGGCGATAGAGTAGAATATAGTAGATGATGTATCTATGTCTTAGCTGCTGTACTTGTACCTTAGTATAGATCCCATCTCCGTGAACGAACAAAGATCCATCCAGCTCTGTTTGGCGGGGTGGCCCTACTCCGTACTTTACCAGTCCCGTTGTCGGTAAAATACGGTACTCGTACTAGCACTAACGATGCCTTTATCTTAGCGGGCCGAATGACGCCATTACCACTCCAATAATCGGATAACTGGTTGAGTGATCATCCATCTCACAGGACAAGGGGAGGGGCTTTCCAATCAAACTCATCCGTCATCTCCAAGAACTCGAGCATCATTACCGTGTTGATCGAGGACCCTTGGTAATATCTATTCCCCACGTACACAGGTACATACAAGTACCATACATACATTCTGTATCAAAGCTCGCAGGATAACAGAACCCCACCTTGGACCTTTCCTACCTTTACATGTACTCTGCGCACACGAGCCACCGGCCGATACTCGAAACACGTCCTTAATCATTGCTATCCGGTGAGCTTGATGGACTACTACTGGATCCCGGCTTCCTCGCAATTGCGTTGAGCACTTTGGCTCCTCCAAAGGCTTCCGCTCCTCGTCCCGAATGAGTATGCCAGAGTCTCATTCGACACGACTCGGCCATGACGGATCTGTCTCATCGGGAAAAGACGTCAAGATGTCATTCTTAACGGCGACTAGCCCCCAGCAGGCCAAACATTGGGCCAAGCAGTATCGGACCGAGATAGCTGCAAGCTCGAGTAGTGTTCTCTCGACATTCGTTGCTGTCAGTGAATCGCTACCTTGCTCTAATTGGAATGCTCCAGCTTGAAGGACAAAATTGCTAACCAGACTTGCAGTACCCCCTGGATTCCGTCAAAACCCGGATGCAAGCGTAAGCTGCTCCTCCGTCCTCTTCCACTACGGAAGATTATGGTATATAGCTTACGGAGAGGTAGGTATCGCTTTGACCACTTTACCGATTGCGTGCAACACACCTACAAGACTGAGGGTTTCAAGGGCTTCTGGCGGGGTTAGTACATTCACGTCTTCTTCACTCCACGCTGTTGCACCGCCTAGCCGATTGACAAGGCGAGGTCATGAACCCGTCATGGCCGCGAGTGAGCTTCGATGAGTCTCCTTCTCCTGCATTGGCCATCACTACTGAAGGATGGCCATCTCTCAAGCATCGTGGAATCAGTCATTGGAACCTCTGCATGACCAGTTCCAAATATGCTACCATTAGTCGATTAAGCTGACTCTATCCACTGTCATGCAGGCGCTCTGGCACCCCTCGCCAGTGTTACTCTGGTCCGAACCGTATCCTTTTCCATCTATCAGAAGGCCAAATATAGATATTCCGCAGCGATCGCGCAGGCGACTGGGGGCGAAGAACCCCTTGTCGTGGCCAACAAGCTAGGAAGCTATCCCACATTTGCGACGGTGGCATGCTTCGGTGCGGCGGGTGCAACAGCTGGGGCTATCATCACGGCCATTGCTTGCCCGTTTGAGTTGACTAAGCTCAGCGCTCAGATCTCTGTTCTGATGGCAAAGAGTAATACGTCAAGCGTGGATGACCCGGTACGGAGAAGTTATCAGCAAAAGGGAACTTTCAAAACAGCAAGGAACATTATCAAACATCGTGGCGTTACAGGTTTATATTCAGGTTTTCATTTGCATCTACGTAAGTAGTCTTCTGTTGGTTATCTCGATAGGCTTATCCGCTGAACGGGGCTACGGCTGATACGTTACAATGCAGTGCGTGATACTATTGGAACAGCTATATATTTCATGACCTATGAAAGCGGCAAACAGTTGCTGGCAACTTTCCATGGTGCTACTTCTCCTACTTCTCCCCTGCCTGTGGCTATGGCAGGCGGACTTTGTGGTCTTGTTTCTTGGGCTTGTGTATAGCTCTCTGTGTTGAATTTCGCACGCGTTCTTTACTGACATGCTACCCAGATATATCCTATCGATTCTGCCAAAACTCACTATCAACGCAATTGCTTGACGAAGGGCAAAGGGGAACCTGTGAAGATGACGAGAATCCAGTTCTTCAATCCAGGAATGTATCGAGGTAAGACACTTACCCTTATAGAGCTTTGACAGGAACTGAATGTTTCGTAGGCCTCGGCGTCTCAATGGCTCGCTCTTGCATCATCAACATGATCTTCTTCTCCTCTTTCGAACTCGTGAAGAAACAAATCAATAATCTCAAGGACCCTGTCGATTGACGAACCTCTGGTCTGGTCATCGTTATCCGTCGGCAATTTAGGGGCTTCATTTCATAGTGCATAGTAGGTTATATGTGGGGAGTATCTTTCGTAATTGTCGAAAGGTCTAATCTTCGGGCTCTCTTGTAGAGTACAAGGCGTAGAGATCGGGATACGGTACTATATCCGTTACATTTGAACCAATGAACTTCCATCTATCAATTCAACCGCCTGATATCCCATCATGATAGTAGCTTCCAAGAACCTCACATGAAGTCATCAAGAAAGTCTTCGCCCCGGTCCTGATTACTGCTCCTCATCACCTCATCCTCCGTGAACAAATCATCATACGCGTGATCCTTCTGCCAAGCCTTCTCCTTCCTGTCCCTCGCCACCCGCGCCTCTTCCTTCCTCCGCTCCTGCACCGCCCCTTGCTCCCTCTTCCGCACCTCCTTCAGCCGATCCTCTTTCTCCAACCTCAGATCCGGAAATTTCTCAACTCGCGTCTTGTTCAGCCGGTTTATCACCGGATTCAGCCGTTGCGGCACTAGGATTTTCTTCACCTGTCACGCTCCCACCCATCTGTCAGTCCCCCTTGCGCTCTGCCCTTGACACCAACACAAGCACAGCTAACTCAGAGGGATATGTCGTACCTTCTTCGAATCCTTAAACCCAACCTGCCCAACAGCCATACTCCCATCCTTTTTCAAATTCCCCCACGGCGTGTATATCACACTCACGTTATCCTTCTTGTTCCCCTCGATCGAATTCGCCTTTGTCAGCTGCGCGCACTCGTCTACTAATTCGGCGGGTATCGTGTCCCAGGTTTGGTTCGCGCCCGAGCGGAGGCGGAGGTAGATGTGTGCGCTGGAGAGATTGTCGGCGTGGAACTAGAGGGTGGAGGCGGTGTTGGTTGAACGCGTGGGGAGGGAGACGGGGGGAAAAGGGGGAGGGTAACTGACCCTGTAGGAAATTGGTCAGCGCATATTCAAAGGGATTCGCGATTGCATCCGATACCATACATCCTCTTCCAGGCCATACTTGATCAGTTCCTCGTCTATTTGCGCAACGCCGTCAGCCAGCCAGCCCGCTCGAGGGGTTTTGGCCAGTGGTGATGGATCAGCGTACTTTCCACTTTGTCTTTGCCCACGTATATGAAGGCCGCTGGTGACACTACGTTTGAGCTGAAGTAGTAGACCATGATGTGTTGCTGTCGGAATTGGAGCTGTCGAGGCGGGGGTTCTCGAGTTCAGAGGGGTCGTAGGCGGTGAGGTGTGAGGAGCGGAGCTTTCCGCCGCAATCGGCGTCGAGGTTAAGTTCGATCACGTATCAGCAAAGGTCAATGAGATGGAGCACTTTGAGTTTGTCACGTTCGCATTATGGGATTGAACATTGGCTTTCAAATATTTTGGTATTTTCTATCGTGGTCGATCATCAAAAAGAAAGTGCTCGTCGCAATGCAAGATGCTCCAAGTCCCAAGATATTAGGGCAAAGCAAAAGCCTTCTAAGCGAAACAATGAAACGCAAAGCTATGCATGGAAATCTCTAAGGTGTCAATCATTAACGCCAAACGTCCGCAGGGTTGTAGCGGAAGATGGAAGGGTCTGCCCAAGGTTCATCGCAGAGCGCGATGGTTTCCTGGTCATAGTTGCCTTGATAGGCGATGTTTTGCATGGCGAATTGCATGTTCTTGTGCCCGATTCGCGTGCCAAAGTATGCGTTGAAGATGTTGGCAAGGCTGTGCGCGTTGAGGATGGTGAGCGAAGAGTAGAAGTAGATGAAGCGAGCCTGTTCGTCCGTGAAGCGTTGAGCCATGGTGAAGGAGGGGAGCTGGATTTCTGTAAGTAGCTGAGTGTAAGCTGGATGCTGCAGGCTTGTGATAAGTCTTGGGATCTGCTTGGATTGTGAGCTTCGGGAAAGAGATGATCAGATGGTTGAAGGCACAGAATAAAATCTACGCTAGGACAACATCGCCGTTTATATGCTTTCCAGTCGCTGCGGACAATGCCAGTGAACAAAGTATAAACAAAGGAAGAGTAAAGTTAAGGTCCTTATATAGACCAAAAGGGAAAGAATCAAGAGTAACAGCTCTGTTGATATAGACCATTAGACCAATCAGGAGTCCCGTATTCCATAGACAAGGCATCGGCAGTTGCGAACAAAGGGCAGATTGAAGAAGACGGAGAGATGGGACTGAGTCCAATTGAAAGTGGTACGAACGACAGTACTATGGCGTTGGACTCTGAACACCATCGACCCTCAACGGCTTTGTTTCTTTGTCGAGTACCTCAAGATTAGTCTTTGATCCTTTTGGGGATACCAGGAGACCAGCATTAGTATTGTAAAATCATTCTCCAAGCATTGGAACAAGGAATAGCGAGATCTAGATCCAACTGGCGATGACTGGCATCAGCGGCAGGTAAGTCTCCCGTCACAAGATAAGATAGATCCACGATCATATTCGTAAATCACAACAAGGAGAGACTAGAACTATCGCGAACGCTCTGATGAAAGGCCCTAATAATGTGATTAAGGGACGGATGGACAGATTGTGCGTTGCAGATTTGAGAGTACAAAAACTGTCTCCAAGGTCAAGCCATTGGACTTCCTCATACTGGACCCACTGGCCCACAGCCAGCCACAATGGACCAACAGGTCGTACAGATTCCATCCCCAAGGTTGACTGGTACAGTATTGACAGTCTTTGACATCGTAGTATGCTGTCCATCATCGTCGTGAGCCGCCCATGGCATAGTATTAGGAATTAAACCAGCATGACACAGTGACAGCCCTGAACCATGTTCTTTGCCGTTACGGCAGACGAGAAACTACGTTGTAACATTACTTTTCATGGCATCGCCATTTTAGACGCGAACGAATATCCATCTTGTCCAAACCGAGCAGACCTCTAACTAAGTACTGCAACAATGCCTCCGAAACCATCCTTAAGCTGGGCACAGCTTCCTCCTCCCTTTCTTCTGCCCAGCTTTGGTCTTCGCCATGTGCCCAGACGTGGCATAAAATCTATTTATCCCCCGCGACCAGACCGCTTCAACCAAGGTACCGGCCTTCCCGTCCTTACATCCACCACCACCGCCGCCCTCAAGCGCAAAGCATTCACCCTCCCTCTCCGTACTGGCGCTTTGGCAATTAAAAAAGGCATGACTGCTATTTATGACACGGAGACCGGCAGGCGGACACCTTGCACCGTCTTGCAGATGGACCGAGTCCAAGTGGTTTCGCACAAAACACGGCGGGAAAATGGATATTACGCTGTCCAAATAGGCAGTGGATGGAAGCATCCTAGCAATGTAACAAGACCGCAACTGGGGCACTTTGCAGGAAATGGAGTCAGTCCAAAACGACATCTGGTGGAATTCCGCGTGAAGGACGAGAGGGGATTGCTCGGAATAGGGGAGATGATCGGCGCAGCTTGGTTCCAGGAAGGTCAATTCGTAGATGCAAGAGCAAATTGTCGTGGCATGGGCTTCGCTGGAGGGATGAAGAGACATGGCTTTAGCGGTCAGCCTGCTTCGCACGGAAACTCTTTGAGCCATAGAGTAATGGGCTCGTCGGGTCAGTCACAGGGTGGTGGATCTAGGGTCTTGCCGGGAAAGCGAATGCCAGGCAGGATGGGAGGACAGCAAGTTACGACGCAGAATGTGAAGGTGCTGAAAGTGGATGAGGAGAAGGGTATTGTGGTTCTAAAAGGCGAGTCTCCACCTTTACAGGATCCATTTGAGTATAATCTGACAAGATCACCAGGCAGTATCAGTGGTCCAGATAAATGTATCGTGAAGATACAGGACGCCATCAAAAAGCCATGGCCGGAGATGCCAATGAACCCACCATCAGCGCAAGCTGTGGCGGAAACTCTGCGGGCAACCGCATAAGCTGGAAACACTTTGTGGAGATGTATAGTAAACCTCATTTCGAAGGCGCAAATATTAGGACTTCAAGTTCATTATCATGTAGATCTTGTCTTCTTGAAATTTCATGCCATTGTTGTCATTGCTAGCTAGTCTCTCCGAAGACGAGCACGTCGCTGTCGACATCGCCTTGTGGTTCGTTTGAATTGTCCTCGAGAACCACTGTTGGTCCGGAAATTCCGAGGTGAATCATACATCTTCGTGGAATGTCTCAGCATGTTGATGGCCCTTGCTAGCCCCTCGTGCTCCGGCCGAGTCATCGGACGTGTCTCCGTGACAATCACGATTTGTATAGGAGAATCGACTTGGTAAGGGCAGCCTTGATGTTTTAAAGATTCCAAGAGCTGGCTTGAGGTACGGTAACTGGGTTCAGCATGTAAATTTCCATGGGGGAGGCGGTAGCCTTGAGCCGGACTCAGGAGTGATGTGTGGCGCCAATGTTTTTCGAGTCAGTGCACGCAAGCTCGTCGGCCTTGGGCCGCGTCCCATCCAAAACACTGAGGACCGTTGATGGTAGGCGAATCCACCATACATATCCACGCTTAGAAGACTTCATGAAGTTAGACAAAATATGGTGTAAGCTTCTAAGCAGCCGTGAACCTGGAACAAGTATTATCTACGTCTGCATATCCTGGGGCCTCTTGTGCCTTCTACACCATAACACCAAACGCCGCGATATAATGTCGGTCCTTGTCTATCAGGCGCCTTTGTATGTATATCTCAGACCCTCAAGCTCGTGCACATCCACGGAGAGCATGACTCGCCGAGCGATCGTAATGATTGCCAGTACGACTGCTCAAGTTATTAGTTCTTGAGCCTTCGCACCCATGACGGAGACACCTACAGCCTGGTATAAAGCAGAGGAGCCAGAATCCGTCATGCACACCTGGCTTTTTTCTGAGCGCGTTTGCATTAAGACAGATTATCAGACTCAAAACGGTATTTGAATAGACCATGTATCGGTTGATAGGGCCTTGCTCTGGCTCAGGCTCTAGGTCGCGCATAGGCCGCTTGGCTTTGAGATCCTCTTTCTGTCTTAATGGCAAAGGTATGCAGAGTAAAGTATACGCTGATTGTAGAAGGGAGGTGATACAAAGTAGGCAAACGAGTTTAGCTGGGCGGGATTGGGAGGTGAGCAGAGCCGGAAGGTAGCCCAAGCAGGCTGTTAGGGGGATTGCAAGAAAGATTCTCTAGTGACCGAGACCAGTTCATCAGTCATACGAGAGATCTTGAGGCACTGGACTTACTGTGTATTGATCGTTGCGCTCCTCATTTTCGGTGCGCAACTTGGCGATCAGCTTCTCTTGCTCTGTAGGTAGATCTTTAGCCATGTGTCTCTGAAGGTTATCGGAGTGACAACCTTCTTCATCAAGGGCTTGAGGCAAACCCTCATCTTCGCTATTGTCCGCCGGAAAAGGAAATGTCTTTCGCAGTCTGGTTGTCGCCATCAGGTATTGCAAAGATAGTCGCATAAAGGTACTCCAAAAATATGACGTGTCCCGCCAAATCGTTGCATCTTCGCAATATGAGTTTCTCCGCTTCCGATCGAGGGTAGCTTTAGCGGGTGCTTTAGCGGCCAATCGCACTCTTGCTAAAACTCGCACCTCTGAAGCCCATCAGCATCTCACCAACCACCATCAGCACAGACATGGTCGCACGGTCGTTACGTCCACGCTTCCCTCAATTCTCTACTCCCACCTGCCACAATGTCGTTCGACGCCGTAATCTCATTGCGGCTCCCCGATCTGGCTCTGGCCCGCTGATGGAGCGGCGCCCAGATCGCGAGCTCCCAGATATACAATCCTCTTCCGGGCGATGGCTTCGTACGCTGCCGATCTTTCTCACCATTCTCACTGCATCTACTTTAGGTATCTTCAACTACCAGAAAGCTTCGTCAAGCGTGGTCAACAGTACACTCTATGCTTTACGAACGAGTCCCAAGGCCAGAGAAATCTTGGGGGATGAGATTTATTTCGCTTCCCAAATGCCGTGGATTTGGGGTGAGATGAACCAGCTACATGGGAGGATAAACATCCATTTTAAGGTCAAGGGGACAAGGCAGCAGGGAACAATGAGATTTAGGAGTGAGAGGAAGACCAGGCTCGGTTACGTAAGTTGATAATAGAGAGCGTTGCATGGCGTGATATCTCAGAGGTGACAGAGCTAACGTTATGAAGTTTGAGACGCTGGAGTGGAGTCTAGAGACGGCGGATGGTCAGAAGATTCAGTTGTTGGACAGGTCAAGGCCTGATCCTTTCAAGAACACGACTTTAGAGGCTGAAGCCGAAGCGCAGGCGTAGGGGTCTCACGAGATCGCAGCGATTCGTGTACTGTACTTGTCTTGCATAGCCATGGAGTATGATGGATGGTGGAATGGTTCGCAGGTTTACTCCTTTGAAGCACTGCTAGATTCGGTTGCTTGATTGAGGGGACTTTATCAGCGGAGGAAGCCCGAGGTTTGAGGAAGCTCGAGGCTTGAGCGAGCTCGAGGTTTGAGGAACCTCAAGTCGGGCCGCGTAGTCTTCGTTCGTACATGGAAATCTAGGGTTGATGTTCCTAGGACAAGGAAAATCAGGACCCCAACTCTCAAGCTAAAGTATTCTCATTACCCAACAGTGCCGCATATTGACTCTCCAAAAACTACCTGAACTGCTCAAGTTGACCCACTGGTACCTTAAGAGTCTAATCTACGCGTTCATTGTAAACAGGGCTGTGCAGTAGTAAGTTACTACTGCGTCAAGTGATTCGTTACAACCTCAGTCTCTGCTCCAGGATGGCGATTGGCGCCACACCTGCGATATTCAATTCTACTACACCGAGGACCAACCTTTGATGATGAGCTTGAGTTTCTAGAACACCGTTCATTGCCTTCATATGGATAAATAGCGTCATTGTTCGCTCGGGGTCCGGCTAAACCGCCCTGAGTACTAACACACTTGAAGCTTAGTGCTACGCTGCAATAACTCTGGCATACACCGTCTTCGTCAATGTAAAGGGCGCTCGCTGTTCAGCGACTATCTGCAGTGAGGAACTTCAATATTTACAGTTATGAGAGCGAGACACTAGACCTTAGCGCTCACGGCGGTTCAGCCGGACCCCTTCTTCGCCATGTGATACAGTACAAATCCCCAACCTCGGGATGTGCTTGATGTCTTCAAATCTATAAACTTCACCCAATGAGTAATCTATTAATCTCATATCTCATCGAACCAGTCGTACGGCGAGCGCGCCGTTTCTCTAATTACAGCATAACCCACGACATCCCGCGTCCGAGCAACCCGGAGTTACTAAATGATGGGGTTGCGGCAACAGACAATGATGGATCACTCTCAGAGATAATGGAGGAGAATCTGCAAGCTTGGAATACATCACTCACCATTGACAATGCGGTCCTGGATACCATCTCGGGTCAGCCAGTCGTGCAGTCGCCAACAGCAGAGTATGACAGCTTCGAAGCGGAGCTGGCGCCGGTGCATACTGCGTCGATATCGGTGAACCCACCACTGCAAAATGGCGTAGCATCAGCTTCCACATCGCGACGTAGTACCTACCGGATGGACGACGATACCTCCGACAACCCACTTTACGGAATCCCAGAACGCTTCCGGTCGACAACTACATCCTTCAGCAGTTCCACGCATGTTGCGGCTGACGCAACTCCGACTTCTGTCGAGGGTATTCAACGGTTACGGGGAACTACCGAACACGATGCTCCTAGATCTGCTGCTGCCAGTTACAGCAGTTGGCTGGGAAAAGGATCATTGCCGGCTGACGATGGGATGGGAGTCATGCGGAAGAGGATCGTCGAAGTCCGGCAGATGGAAGCATCGAACGAAGAGAAAGCACGCTTGATTCATGACCTGATGACGGAGAAATATAGCTCCTCGCAGACAAGCCTGCATGCACCTCGGTTTGCGAGACCGCACTCGCCAGCCAGTCTTGTCAGTCAAGAACGGCCGTTCACACCAAGCTCAACTACTTTCCCGTATGATCGTGCCCGACCGCCTTCAACTCCTACTTCCGTGTCACCAGGCGACGATCCAGGTAACCCATATAATATCACTCCAGACGACTTGAAGCCTACTTTTGTCCCGAAGCCTGTTCATCCAGTTCTGCCCACACCTGCAGGCAACAGTAGGGTAGAAAACACTGATCAAGACTCAAAAATGGAGGAGGAGGAGGAGGAGAAGGAGGAGGAGAGACAGTTGGGTTGTGAGCACTATCGACGAAATGTCAAGTTACAATGCTCTGCCTGCAGTCGCTGGTACACCTGTAGATTTTGTCATGATCAGGTGGAAGATCACTCTTTGAACAGAAGAGAAACCAAGAACATGCTCTGTATGCTTTGCCGGTGGAGTCAACCAGCTGGAGAAATATGCCTGAACTGCGGTGAACGGGGAGCGCGGTACTATTGTAGCGTATGCAAGCTCTGGGATGACGATAACGAGAAAAGCATTTATCACTGTAACGATTGTGGAATCTGTAGGGTTGGACAAGGTCTTGGGAAGGACTTCTTTCATTGCAAGGTATGCCGGCTGACGTCAGCTTATGGTTCAAAATCACTGACTGCAAAGTTAGACATGTTGCGTCTGTATGTCCATCTCAATTCGCGATACACATCGATGCATTGAGCGTTCGACCGATTGTGATTGTCCAATATGCGGAGAGTACATGTTCACCTCGCCGCAAACGGTGGTCTTCATGCGCTGTGGCCACAGTATACATCACAGATGTTACTATGAGTATATGCAGACATCCTATCGATGTCCGATTTGCAGTCGGAGTATAGTGAACATGGAGATGCAGTTTAGAAATCTCGAGCGGGCAATTGAGAGCCAACCTATGCCACCACAGTTCCAGGATACGAAAGCTTTGATATGCTGCAATGACTGCTCCGCAAAGACGTCCGTTGAATATCACTGGCTAGGATTAAAGTGCGCCGTGTAAGTCATGACGGTCTTAGTATCCAGCAGAGAGGGATTCCGCTAAGTGATGCGTAGATGCGACTCCTTCAATACGGCTCAGATCCAAATACTCAGCGGTCCTGATCCAGAAGGGTTCGCCATCCCTGTTTCTGATGCTCAACCACCAGATCCTGACGTTGGCGATCGACTATCCCCAACAGCAGCACGGCCGGCCTCTCGTGGGCGAGCCATGCGTGGACCAGGGTCGTCACGTCGGCCTACTTCCTTCGCCTCAGTAATGAGAACTCGTAGGTTCTCGCCATATCCGGTCCAGCAGAGGACGGGACGCTCTGCCTCCCCGTTTGCGAGCAGAACCTTCGAAATCTCACCGGAACCGGCCCCACATACAGCGCCTGACATCGAGGATATCCGCAGTGATACCGAGGATGATGACGTTGACTTTTGGGGAGAGGAGAGCCCCAGTATGCTGCCAAAGATCACACAAACAGAAGGTGACGATAACGAGGAGGAGGACGAAGGGAAAGATAACAGCTTGATTGACGGCGATCCGCTTGACGATGACGATGATGATTATATGGAGATATTCGGCCATAGGTAACGTGAGTCCTGCCTCGCAGCAATGCCGGGGGTGGCTCCTTTCTTCTAAGTGGCGATGTTCAGTTTTGGTCCCTATATATTATCCTCAATGAGCAGCGGGAGCGGTTTTCAGTCAGGGAGTCATTGCATGCGTGCAGTCACGTTACCATGCCGGGAATCGGGGTGGCGTATGGGCAATAGTTGCACATTGGAGAATGGAGTTAACAAGATATCCGGCCTGTGTACAGAGAACGACATCCCAGTTGGCTGGTCTCAACCATTTAGATTTGCACGAATCTGGCTTGGTTTAATCTACCGGTGCCAACCATTCTGTACTACCTATAATACTTCGCTTTCCTTGCATCCTCTTGTTGGTCCTGGAATGAATGCATAGGTCGACTGCTTCACCAACTCATCTTCACGATATGGACTTACGCTCGTTTACGGGTCAACCGTCGGAGCTCTTCCAAATATCTACCTGGCTGAGGGCTACCCTCCTAATAACCCAAAACACCATATGTACTACGCTCAAATGGGAATAAGAGGCGACGATAATATAGTGGCTATGGACTCCTGGCCCGGACACAATGGTACAAACTGCACTGACATCTCGGATCCAGTCTTGGTCCTCATGACCGCCGGAAAGAACTACGCCGGTCTAAACAACACACAATGTAGTATCACACTCAATCAGACTCTTTTCGAAATCAACATCAACACAACCTCAAGAACCATCACGGTGAACCCTACATCAGCACCTGCAGTGGACCTAGATCCCACTGGCCGGGTGGCTTGCTTGACTGCCCTCACCGGGGTCCAGCTATGCCTCATCAACACGTCACTGTATACATCTACGCTTGGCGATATGTTCGCCAGTAATATCGAAAACGTGCGTTCGCAACACTCCTCCTCCGCCAACGAGACGGACTACACGATGCGAGGAATCGCTGATACCTTAATGTCACTCATCGACGACGCACTGGTCGCCTATGCCAGTGCTCAACTGATGATCGCCAAAGACACAACAGCAACGTCCGCAATGGTAGACTTCAAGGCACTCCAGATTGGGGATAGGAGGTACATATACGCCATCGGGATACTGAATGTTTGCATTATTCTCCTCTTCCTTGCAGGAACGGTGAAAACCAGCGGATGGAAGGGTCTTTCCCGATTCAACTACGTGGATGTGAAGACTGTGGTGATAGGCACTTCAATGGGCGGAAACGCTATTGGGAACGCAGCACGAGACGCGCATCGAGAGATGGGATCTTCTTGGAAGGGAGATGGAGCGGACCGAATGGTTGGTAGGATGCCAGTTGTTATCGGTTACAGGAATGGACTCGCCCTGGTGCCTCCGGCGGACGCTGAGTATCCATTGGACCGTCTCAATTCGGGTCTTAACGTGAGGAAGCCATATCAACCGATGTCTGCCTCTGTCGAGGAACTTCTTGCCCATCCATCCCGCAGAGATCAGGCATTTTGAAGGACGGCTTTGTTTATTATCTGTGTCCTAATATGCAGTCAACACCCGCGAAGTTGCTCGTAGTATCATCCGAAGAAAAGCCCACAGGCAAGGACCGGAGGTCATAAGTTATCGAGGACCTTAGGCGCTGCCGCAACCCGGCCACAAATCTCGGTCTCGATACTCTGGCAAGCTTTTACTCCCTGGTCTACCCTCTGCTCAGCCAGAAGCACTACGACGACCATCGACGACCCTAAGAGAGCTCGTGGAGGCCACGAAGACGCTTGGATTGGACGATCTCGTGCTCTGGAACGCGCCCAGCATTACTCAATCTCCGATGGAGCGAAGAGACAACATCCATGGTAAGCTTCCTTAACACCTTCGTTTCGTACCCTTGTCATTGACTGTCTAAGAACGACGTCGATGTAGCGTTCTCGTGTGCCACAGATGGACTTGGCGTACTGCCCTAATCCCTCTGGCCCTCTAATCTACAGGACCTACATGGAGGGCTTGGATGCTGATGCAGTTAGTAATTAGTGGTGCGAGCGGATGTAGCACCCTCCCATTCAGGACCAAATTGTAAGAAAATTAGGAACCGAAATCTAGTCCTAGACTCCCCAGGCTTGACAGTGGGTTGAAATGCGCGAAGACTACGATTACGTTGACCTTTAATAGAAGTATCTAGGATTGGTCGTTGACAGAGTGTAAGGTGTAATATTGCAGATGATGAAACAATATGCAAGGGATTTTGTATTTTAGCTACACCTATCTACATCGCTGATCTACCCCATTGCTCTTTCAGCTTTGCATACTTCCGCTGATCACCAACGCTCGGCCTAACGAAAGCTCGAGCCGTCATTAGGTCCTCCAGTGTGATATTGTCGCCGCGCTTGATCGCCGCGTATCCTCCTCGCCGTAGTAAACTCTCCAAATCAGCCCCACTGAACCCGTCGCACGCCATGGCTACCTCTGTAACATCAAAGTGAATCGGAAGTTTCCTGATAAGCGTTTGCAGGATATCAACCCTTTCTTCGGGTCCGGGAAGGTCCACCAGTAGTAATGTTTCCAGTCTCCCCGGCCTCAGCATGGCTGGGTCAATGATATCAGGCCGGTTCGTAGCAGCAATCACGTAGATCCCAGTCCGGCTACTCAGGCCATCTAGTTCGGTAAGTAAAGTATTGACCACTCTCGCTGACGCTTCCGAAAGCGAATCGTCTCTGCGCGGCACGAGAGCATCAAGTTCGTCAAAGAAGATAACGCAGGGTACTGAGGATCGTGCTCGGACAAAGACCTGCCTAACGGCCCGCTCGGATTCACCCACGTACTTGTTGAGCAATTCTGGTCCTTTGACACTAATGAAGTTCGCCCGGGACTCGTTGGCCACGGCCTTGGCCAGCAAAGTCTTGCCACATCCTGGAGGACCCCATAACAGTACTCCGGTAGGGGCAGTGATTCCAACCCTTTCATACTTCTCTGGACTTTTGATTGGATCCACTATAGCGGTCAACAGCTCTTCGCGCACTGGTCGAAGAGCACCAATGTCTGCCCAGGTGGTATCGGGAATCGTTGCGAAACCTTCACGCTTAGAGGAGGGTTGTATTTTTGGCAGAGCGGTAAGGAAGTCATCATTGGTGATTGACACTACCTCTGACTGTTCGACAACCGGCTCCTTTGCGCTTCTGATAAGTGCTCGTAACTCTCGTACCTTTGATGATAATCCTTGGTTTTCATCAACATCGATGTCACAAGCCTGATTCTTGAGAACATCCAAGAATCTCTTTATTGCTGCCGATCCTGCTGTAGAAACCAAGTCATTGAGGTCCGCTCCAACAAATCCGGGCGTTAACTTCGCAAGGCGCGCAAAATCAAGATCCCCGGAAACCTGCGTCTGCCTTGTCAGAGCCCTCAGTATTTGCTCTCGGACGGCCTCGTTGGGTACACTGAGGTTAATCTCTTTGTCGAATCTACCACCACGCCGCAGTGCCGGATCAAGACTATCAGGCCGGTTCGTGGCTGCTAGAACAATGACGGATTTACCATCAGTCTTATCAAGTGCCAAATCGTCCATGCATGTCAGTAATTGTGCAACAATGCGCTTCTCCATCTCTCGCTGCGCGCTTTCTCTTTTCGGCGTGATGGCATCGATCTCATCGATGAACATAAGGCACGGTGCCATCTTTTTAGCCTCCTCAAAGTGGTCCCTCAGCGCTCTCTCAGATTCCCCCGACATCCCGGAAACTATAGAAGGAGCTGATAGTGCAATGAAGGGTACCCCAAGCTCAGCGGCAAAGGCGTTTGCAATCATGGTCTTACCGCAACCCGGTGGCCCATGCAGCAAAACACCACGAGGGGGTTGTATGCGTGATGAAGCGTAGATATGTGGTCGCAGTAGTGGGAGTACAATAAGGTCCTCCAATTCTTGAATGACATTGTCGACGCCACCAAGGTCTGCCAAGCTGACGTGAGTTGGTGGTGCTCGATCTATCTCGCTGGTAGCCTTGCGTCGCTTCGCCATGGGTTCCCCATTTGCCTGGCGCTTTTTCAACGGTAGTGGTGGGGGACTTTTTGCTCCGTTATCGATCTGCTCAGGGGCTCCAGACTTCGACGACCGATGCTGCGACCACATGCCTACTAAGCTCCTGTTCATGCCATTCGCCTCCTGTAAGGGATAAGTATAGTAAGCCCCTTGTAATGACGATTTGGGTATAGCGTTCGATCCGTGCGGCTTGAGTCAGATGGTCTCGGAGATTATAAGCCTACCTGGATGGCCGGCTCATCCTCCTGGCCCAGGCCGGCAAAATCTCCTTCCACGGAGGCCATGTTGTCGTCACTTGCATCATCCTCCTCCTCCTTCGAGACCGCGAGGACTCTCTCAATACTATCTATCAAAAGCTTTTTACTCTTCCGATTCAGGCTTGAATTAGAGCGCTTGATCTTGTCGTATGCTACTGGGACAGTCAATCTCGATGCTGCGCCCCCGTACTGTGACTCCTCATCAACGATTTTGCGAATCACTTGGTAGACCTGGGGTGATTGCGTTAGCAAATCTGAACCTGGGAGCCATTGGGAACGACAAATCATTAGGCAAGAAGATTTCGGAGATGTTATGGAGACCTGCAAAGTCATTGTGTCACACACCTCTTTATCCAAACCTTGTCCAAGCGTCACTCTAGGGTTCTGATGTCTCGAGGGCATTGTTGACCTTTTGACCGCAATCATTCGAAGCTTCAAACCTTGAACGGTTGGAAATCTTCGAATGCGCCGGCGATAGCCGGCTTATCGATAACGAGCGCAGAATAGACAACAACTTCCAACGTTAAGGCACTGTTGATCGACGAGGGAGAGGATGACCATGTCGCCATGGGAAATACTCCGAGTTCGCATAAAATATCTGCGCAGGACAGGTGCGTGTTGCTACAGCTGTGACCAATCGCAACATCTTCAATATCACTGATTGCATGCCAGAGCCATCCTTGACATGAAGAATCAACGCGACAGGCTTCATCAGTATCAGAAACGCATCACCGTCATCACCGACCGCGAGAACGCGATTGCTAAAGAATGCTTAGCAAATGGCGATAAACCGAGAGCGTTGCTAGCGCTTAGGCGGAAGAAGTACCAAGAGTCATTATTAGCCAAGACCGACGCGCAACTTGAACAGCTAGAGAAGTTAACCAGCAGCGTCGAATTTGCATTGGTGCAGAAGGATGTCGTTTTTGGCCTACAGCAGGGCACCCGTGTCTTGAAGGAGATTCATAAGGAGATGGGCGGGATAGAGAACGTAGAGAAGCTCATGGGCGAAAGTGAGGAGGCCAGAGCTTATCAGAGGGTCAGGCACATTTACGGCTTACAGCTACAACAGCCCCCTGGCATTTTACTGACGGGCTTTGACGACCGCAGGAGATCAGCGATATGCTGGGGAGTCGGATGTCAAACCAAGACGAAGACGAAGTGGAAGATGAACTGGATGCCTTGGAGCGAGAAGTTACCGGCACTGAAATGCCATATTTGCAAAGGCTGCCCGAGGCACCGAATACAGAGCTGCCCGAGGAGGATGCCCGGAGTTCGCAAGCAGAACAACAAAAGGCAAGGGCACAGGCAAGAGTTAGAAAGCAGGCTGCTGCGCAGGCTCCGGAGCCGATGCCCGCATAATCTTGACTGTACACACGTACATCTCAATCGTAGCCTTCAGCGTTGGCGCCGTTCATTGGATATAGCTTAGATCGCCAGAGTTCGGCATGCTTCTGCCAGAGCTATGGCAATATGGCAAAGCTGCGTTCGGAGGTCGCAAAGTTAGAATACTGGTATTGTCGCCAACAACACGCCAACCGTAGGAGAAGTAAGACTTTACTCGGTCCGCCAACTAGACAATCATAAGGCAGTGCTACCCATTCCATTATGCAGATGAGAGTCACATCCCATGACGGCGTGGCACCATCGATGGGTCGAGATCATGTCCCGACGCCATCCCAATCGCTGGTAAGCGCTGATGATCCGCTGGATTCGCGGCCGACTCGTAGAGAACCGATATAGGCTCTTTGCTCAACGACATAAACTCGCCCTTGAACCCTAGATAGCTGATTACGGTGGTTTCCGCACCCCAATTATCCTCGAAGAAAAGTGTAAGGGATCTCGTCGTGGTGAACCGATGTCTCTTGACTGGATACTCCTGGATTCGCGGATCTTGCGCCAGCTCTAGGACCTCCGTAGCTTCGGCTTCACTTGCTGTGTCGAAGTCAAGATTTTCGCGGTTGATAAACAATTTCAGTGTTTTGGGCGCGGATGAATCGTTGGAAGTGCGAATCAAGATTGACTGAAGCTTAACCTGTCCAGCAAATCTGACAAAAGTCATTGCTTGTCACCATTGTACCCTCTTTTAAAGTAGCGATATGAAACTCGTGTAACTTACGGTACGAACATTAGAAGTTGCTCATCTGTGGCACTCTCAAGCTCTGGTTCCGGATTCATACGCTGCGGCCATGTCTTCTCCACAATCGCACCGCCAGAGCCTGGTTCGGCTTCATTCAGAGTCCTGATATCTTCGAAATCGATCTGCCGCCATAGTAGAGTCTGCAATGCAGGTTCAACTTCATCCGAATGATCATGGCCGTCGTGGTCATGGCTAGAATGGTCGTGATCATGTCCGTGATGAGCATGCCCTGACATCTTGCCGGTTTGGCGTAAGTGTTGGAGGAGTCGTTAATTTAAGCTTGTCACTCTGTCGATCTGGATGACTCGAGTGGTCATGATCATGAAAAGATTATGACTGCCGCCATTTGCTTCTCCTAAGGTAGGAAAGAGCATCTGCACCTCTCATATTCCACCATAAACGGCTCTGCATGTACGCGAGGGTGTAAGATTAATCAGTAAGTTCTCGTGTAGACATCATGTTTAAACTCTGATGGCTTCCAATGAAGAAGGCTGAAGAACGCAACGGTACGCAGGCACCTAGAAATGAACAGTCATCCGTGTCGAGGTCAGATATTCGATATGCTACATTCCACGGCGCCACTACACCAGGAGTCCAGTATAATGCCACAGTGGCTGGCGGAGCACGCCTCATGATTGATAAGGGGGCTCAGCAAGGCGCGTGTGTTGCGGCTATGTTACATTTTTACTGATAAAATTCAGGGGCATATTCGAGCAACCAAGCCTTCTCTATCTTGGTGATATCTCTGATAAATGTCTTGCTTCCAGTCTCCATGATTTCATGGAAAATTACCCAATCAGCCTTGCGGTTCTGCAATAACTTCTTATTAGCCATTTTTCAAAGGGAAACACATGGAGACAACCCACAAACATCAAAGAGCTCGGGTGCGCATGGAGCACTGTCCCACCGCTCACAGTCTTGAAACTACCGTCAGGTTGCATCCTGGCAGCATGAGCAAAGAAACCTGTTGTCAAGCATCTCCTGATCTTCGCTCCCAGTTCAACACCATCTCGTTGATGCCCATTGGACGTCAAGGTCTCGTCAACATTGACCCCAAACCGTTCTATGTATCTCTTCAGCTGCGCGCGGATGCTCACGGCTCTTGTCATTGATTTGTAGTTTAAGAAGTTTTCTCGGCACCACTTCGAATCCTTCCGTCCTTTCGTAATGAAGGCCCGATAAACATTAAGCAGCGTCAAGTGATCACCCTCTTCCACCGCAAACTTACGTCGTGCGGTATCAGTAGCTTTCTTCTCTCCGTCATGGTGGAACCAGACCGCGCCTTGCAAACTCGTCATTGCAGCGATGGATAGTATCTCACTCAGACAACCAAAAGAGGGCGAAGAAAGCAGAACCTTGGCCATCATTGGCTCTACTGCAAGCTCAGCCATCCTTACACCAAGTGGCTTGGTAAGTTTGGCATAGTCATCTAGAGCGCCGAGGGAGTAGAGAAGCTCGAGTGCCCGGATGACCAATTCAGCAGGCGGAGGGGTAAGGAAATCAAAGCGGGCGACGTTGTCAATACCGAGGGCCTTTAGCTGCAGGACGACTGGAGCAAGGTCCGATCTTTGGATCTCTGGTATGGTAGCTTCCGGGAGCTTGTTGTATGCTGATTCAGTAAATAATCTATAGCACTTGCCAGGTTTGGTTCGACCTGCTCTCCCGGCTCTCTGCGTGGCTGATGCTTTGGATACAGGCGTTGCGGTCAAGGTTTCGATGCCTGTACTTGGATTGAATGCGCGAAGTTTGACGAAACCACAATCGATGACATAGACTATCCCGTCTATAGTAACCGAAGCTTCAGCGATGTTCGTAGACACGATAACTTTCCGTGTATCCTCAGGGGCATGCTCGAACACGTACAGTTGCTGCTCGCTCGAAAGCCCCGCGTAAAGAGGTAAAGCTAGGACAGCCGGAGCTCGAGGATGAAGGGAGCCAGCACGATCAGCGATCATCTGTATCGCTCTATCTATTTCCTCTCTGCCAGTCAGGAAGAGGAGAATATCTCCATCAGGTTCTCTGGCGTGGATGTCGAAGACAGTCCTGACGGCTCTCTCGACGTAATCCTCCGCTGGCTCTTCCAAGTACAAGACGTCCACTGGGTACATCCTCCCCTCAAGACTGATGATGCTGCCAATACAGTCATCTCCAACCTTACCCTCGGCTTCACCATTGACCTCATCACCCACAAAAAAACGTAGGAAATCCTCAGCTTGTAACGTCGCACTGCTGACGATTATCCGAAGCTCTGGCCTTCTCTTCCTGATCTTCTTCAATATGCCAAGGAGTATGTCTGTGCTTAACGAGCGTTCGTGTGCCTCGTCCACCATGATAACCGAGTAGCGTGAAAGCAGAGGGTCCACCAAAGCTTCACGCAAGAGAAGGCCATCGGTGAGGAACTTGATCCGGGTAGCCGACGAGGTCAAATCCTCGAATCTAATTGAATAGCCCGCCTCTTCACCCAATTTGCACCTCATCTCCTCGGCTACTCTTGTCGCGACTGTAGTTGCCGCCACCCTTCGAGGCTAGCATCGCAGATATCCTGTAAGCTTCAGGGCTGCGTAATATAGTCTTTAACATTGGCTCATTGTAACTCACCTACCTGCGTCACCGCAATCACTTTTCCCTGCGCACACCATCCTGCCTGGTCCAAATACTGAGGAATCTGTGTAGTCTTGCCGCTGCCAGTCTGTCCCACGACGATTGTCACTGCGAATTTCTCAATAAGGTACAAAAGACTCTGACGATGCCTCGCAATTGGCAGTAGAGATGATGGCTTGTGTAGTGAGGCTACGAAGGAGACAGAGAGATCGAGATCGGAAGCCATTGTGTGTAGCGCTCAAAATCTCGAAAGTGCCAAGCCATTTATTGTCGATCATGTGAAGTGACGAACAATGATACAGTCGGCGATAATTTCATGCGGGTCGTTATCGTTGTCGCCTGTTTTGTTTCTGCCCTACGGAAACGCGTGTTGCTGCGGGTGTGGCGTCAAGTTCGTAATGTGGCTTGGTAAACTGTTGTCGATCACTGATCAGCGGAACACGACCAACATTCACAGCTTCAGCAGTCCTTACTCATCTTAGGTACTATCGCCGAAACTCGTTCGCCTTGCCATAGACTCTTTTTTATCTGAAACACCCATCCTGACCAACACCTTGCATCCTCTTCCTGAAGACAGATTCAGGCCTGTCATGTCTGAGTCCGAGAAACCCGTATGTCGGCCAACCCCATTCTACTTTGTTGTAATGGGGTTAAAGCTCATTGCTCGCTAGATGATTCCTTCCAAAGTTACACTAGGTAATAGACCAGAGTCGCCAACTACAGCTCGCGAACTAGACTTCGACGACGAACCACAAGAACCAGGTGTAGCGAGCGGTGGTCACCCAGCTAGTGTGGGAGAACCGGGCGAAGATGTTGCGCCTCCGAAGCCACCGCGCCCGCTGAGCCCACGGCTACAGGCAGAGAACACGCTGAGGGAAGCCTTTCCGAGCATTGACGCCGCAGTGGTGAAGGCAGTTTTGACCGCCAGTGGCGGCAAAGTCGAGCCGGCATTTAACGCTCTTCTGGGTATGATAGATAATTGGTCGAACATCGGTAGCATACAGTGACATCTAGCTACAGGCATGTCCGATCCCGACTCACAAAGAGATCCGGCACCTCCTCCACAACCTCCGCGACCAGTCCAGCATCCACTTGGCGCTACATCTACGGCTCAGAGTCAGCTCGAAGCCGACGAACAATATGCTCGTCAGCTTGCGGAGCACTACAGTGGTGCTGGAGCATATGGTGTTCCACCCAGGAGTGGCTCGAGAGATCCGCCCTTGCCTCGGCCCAAGAAAGACACAGATCTGAAGCCAAATGAACTTTACGACGATCGCGAACATAGCTTCATCGATGGTACGTCGACTATACAAGAACTGACCAGCATGTCTGACTCAGTTGATCTTGTTTGTAGATGACCTCCCCGTAATACGTGAGAACATTCGGAAGGGCTTTCTTGAAACTCAATCAAAGGTCAACAGTTGGGTGACTAATCTCAAGAAGAAGATCGATGGTGAGGACGAGGGAGATTTTCAAGGACCACCCACTCGCGCAACTCAGGGTTATAACGCAGGTCCACCACAACAAATGTATGGTATTAGGAGGAGTGGAGAACTTGGCAGGCGTAGTGGGGATCGCGAACGATACGATGCAGATCCGCAAGTCTTGAGTGATGATTTTGCCGCTTTGCAATTGAGGCACGAGGAAGGTATTGTGCCGCCGGTCTAGCATAGAGATGGTTCACAAAGTTGACGATCGCTGCCAGGACCGCAACGCCGTTCAACCCGGCCTTTAGCGAACCCGGACCTCTTCAAACCAACCCCTGCAACACCACAATCTAATAACCGCAGAGTGTCTTTTCAGGACGGTCCGCCCCAAGAGATCGACGATCTATATCGCTCATCACCAGATCCTACAAAGAGACCGTTGTCTGGCGCCGGAAAGCAAAGTAAATGGCAACCGTTGTCCTCCGTTGATCCCAGTCCCGTAGCAGATGCAGATCCCTTCAGTCTTGATGACAGCGACGATGAGAAAGATGCCAAGAACAAGGACATCAAAGCTGATGACACCCGAAGACTGAAGAAAGCTGCTGCAGAGGCCATGGCGGATGACATCGGATCTGGGGCGAGAGGGGATCTTGCACAGCATGAGCGATCCGGAGGGACACAGGCGAAGGACAGAGAGGCTGATGAAATCCTGGCAGCGAAATGTTGAGGGGTACATCCTTAGTTCTCGTCATGATGCTGACGCTGCCTCGGTCACGTTCAATGGGAGGAAAGCTTCGGCCGCTTCTAGGCAATGCAATGTAAACCTGAATTGTATTTTGACGATACTGTAGCAATGCCGTGTAAACTTGATATATCAGTGGCGATGAAGTCTGAGCTAAAATGCCACGCGTACTGAGATGGCTCGATTTGGTTCTGTTGAGAACCTCATAGTCTTGCTCTAAGATTGTCGTATCTGTTCATCCTAACGCCATCCTATCACTTGAGCCAGTACGGGTATCTTTGATCTTTGCCAAACGCCGTGCTGTCATCATATCATCCTTGAAGGTTTGCTCCCCCTACAGATTCATAACTCCCTACTCCGACGCTGAACCACTTCGGCGCAGCTGCGGCCCCTGCCTCCTCAATTCCTTGATGACAGCCTATGTGTAATCCCAATAAGCAAATGTCAGGAGTGGATGGTTATATAGGAGCTGCCTACAGCTAAAGCTTCAGGATTGACACCATTCTCGATGAGCGAAACGCATAGGGAGAGGGTAGTGCGATCAAGGTTTGTGTTCTGGATGACAAAGTCAGCAGGTCTCAGAAGCTGATTTGGTACGATGGCGCGTACTAAGAGAGTGGAGATTTCATGGAGGATGTCAATGACCTCCCTAGCAGCTTGGCGTTTGGAATCTGCTGGCGGCATTGTGTCCAGTGATCAATCTGTCACGCGAGTGAGAGCGCTCAATGTTCCTTAGACAAGCTTATGGATGGGTAAGGGGTCTTAAGTTTCTGGAGGTAGGAAAGACGCGGCCTACAACGTGTAAGATACGCCAGGTGGAGAGCGCAGTTAATTATACAAACGGGCGTGTGGGTTCTGCACAAGACCTACAAAATTGGTTCCATTCGTTCTTGGCTAGGACTCGCCACCCACTAGCGGCGCAGCCCCTACCAACGGCGCACTAAACAAGAGGGGTCAACGAATTTTATAGCCTCACAAAATAATTCATTATTAATTAAATAAATTAGCTAGACATCT
>JAABUP010001492.1_pt1 | contig 49084 bp, 73 predicted proteins | sample 5559201 | NCBI WGS metagenome assembly JAABUP01 (sample SAMN10711887, study PRJNA513373) | rock metagenome | isolation source: Antarctica rocks | place: Antarctica | reverse complement strand
CCAGTGTCCTGCTGATTCAAAATGCTCAGCCTGTAGCTAGCAAAGCATTCCCATTTGCCTGAGCTCCCAGTTACTTGTAGATAAACACTAATGAAGCCTGGCAGCGCCTGAGAATCACCTGAACAGCACAAAAGAGTGCTCAAAGTCAGGCAGGAAGGAGTACACAAGGAGGACATGAAGAGTCGCCATCACGTCATGTCTTAATTCGCATGAACAGACGAATGCAGTCAGACCATTGTATGTAACTGACATCAGCTGCTAGCAGGCACCATCGAGGCAGTGCAGCTTAAAACAAGACTTGTCACTGCACGAAGATCTGGCACGTGGTTGTTACTGCGCGAGTGTCCGAACTCCGGTACAATGTCCAACATGTACTAGCAAGATGACCCCTGACCTCCCGGGTAAATTAAGAGCCTGCAGTCCTGTCCAGCCCCCACTGCCAGCCACCCTGTGCTAGTTCTTTGCTTGGACAACTGGGAAAAGCCCGGCAAAGTCCACCGACATGACACTGCATTATCGTCGTGCCTCTCTATGACGATGCCACCATCGGTTTCGTCGCCACCCAGGCCATTTCTGCCACTCGTGCTTGCAACAGGTTCTAGTGCCATTGTACACTTCCTACGAGAACTTCACAGCATGAGGCGGCTTCGACCCAATTCTGTCAGGAACGGAACTGCCTGATTAAGGTAAGCGCAGGTCGGAGGTTCAGCAGCAGCATTGGATGTTGGTGATCACATGTAGCATAGGAAGTAACACTTTGGTGCACCAGATACGTCTGGCGGAACGCGTGCCTTCATCGGAGCTTTACGCAGACCGTAAGATCGGCAAAAAGGCATGCCATGGAGGTGCATCCAAATCAAGTCTGCCAGTCCATGAACATGCACGCGTCCAACGAGGCTGCAAGCGTTGAAGGCATCGCAAGGCATGATCTGTTCGGAAACGACCTGCTCTATCCAAGCGTCCCTGTGACTGACGTTTTGCTGCGATGCTGCAGTCAGGAAGCAGCTATACAGTCTCTACTTCACCAGGCTCTGACAGAAATGCTGCGGGAGGTTGCCGAGTCACGTGCCAAGGTGGCTGCTGGAGTTGCTACCGATAATCAGGGCTACTTGTTACAGGTAACAAGCACAAGCACCGAGCACAATTTGAGGCCCTCCAAGGCTTATGCATCTGTTTCGTGTTTGCGATGACAGGAATGGCGTCCTTTCAACAGCAGACAGTGGCTGGGAGAGTACTTGCTTGCTCGACCAGGCACCCAGACTGCAGAGTTGCGTGACAGTAACTCCACACCCGAATAGATGTAGCCAAGGAAGAAGCCTGTGTGCGTCAGCTGGCTGCACACAGTGCTTCTGACGAGCCCTCATGTGTAACATGCCTTGCTGACCAGCAGAGTGCTGACTTTACTCTGCCTTTTGCATCCGCACAGTCTGCTCAAATATGTGTGCTGTGGCTAACAGTGCTTCCTCCCCAAAAGCAGGCGCAACCAGCTGCAAGCCCACAGGGAGGTTGGTTCCAGACTCATATCCACAAGGGATGCTGATTCCTGGTAGGCCTGCACATCATCAGGTTTGGCTCAAATTGTATGCAGAGGAACACAGACGGATAGTGTTGAGTTGCCAAACACCACAAAGTCTTCCTTCAACAGCAGCATGTGAGATGACCGAACAGATCTGACGGCTGCATCAGCCTTGCTATGAATCTCAGGAATGGCACATACTACGGGCTGCCTTGCCTGCTAGATTCAGGTGCACTGTCATGAGGTCCTCCTTGTACATGGATAAAGGATCTTCTGATTTCTCTCCTATCTTGAAGGCTGTGGTTGGAGCTACGGGACTCAGCAGCAGGTCATACTGCTGTAAAGCGCTGTTGAGTGCCTGCTGAACCAGCGTGCGTACCTACAGGACAGCATACATAGGTTGTAGATGCGTATACATTGACACCCAAACGCAATGCTGCTGAGCAAGCTTACAGCCACTCATCAGCAATACAAAACCCAGCTTCACGCAAGTCTCCAAACTAGGTATGCTGCCTGTTGATATGCTACCTGTTGGGCTTTCTTGTAGTACGCATCATAATACCCTGCTGAAAGAGCATATGTGCCCATAAGTATGCGCCTCTTCATCTCTTCGCCAAAGCCTTCCTGCCTAGTGCCATTATACATGGATCTCAGATTGGCTGCCTACACAAGAAGGACCTTTTGTAATACAGCAGCAGCACAGATGCTATCATGTGCTTGTCAATGCGCTTGTGCTTGTGTAGCTGATTGCTGCACTTTGCTTACACCGCATGTACGACTTCACATCAGGTCCCTCAAGGAGGTCAGTGGCAGCCGCTTTGCAGAGTGCCAGAACTGAGAATGTGACTGAGCAAGGTTTATTTGCTGACAGGCATGCAGTATGTGAGGCCTTTTAGGAGCTCACTGGATGGCGCAGCCCATACCGGACACCATCATAGCGTGCCAGATTTGAGGAAGCCTCTGAGACAGCCAAAACATAGTAGGCTGGCAATGCCAGGTCCAGCTGAGGTAAAGAGATCTGCAGTCACATCACCAAAGAACATACAAAACCCCTTCATCATACAAGACAGCCATAACTGGGAGCTGACATGCAGCCAGCAAAACCTAGGGGCAGACCAATGGCAAGCCTGACAAGCACAACGGCATGTGCAGAAAAAGACCAAACAGGCGCATTGCCATATGCAGAAACATGCAGCAATGCCAGTGACAACAGGCACCTATGCACACGTCTCTACAGAGAACTCACCTCAGAGACATCTGCACCAAGTGATTCCAAGTGTTTGATTGAGCTTTGCACAGCTGAGATTACTCCCGGAGCTATGCCGCCCTGCATCATCTCTGCAATGACTCCTATTCTCTTTCCTCTTAATGGCTTGCTGTTCAAGGAGTCAACAGAAGGCAGAGCAGCTGCAAAGTCTGTGACTGGGGCAGCTGAACTTGTTGCGTCATGGGGGTCTTGCCCTGGGACAACAGGAGCAGCATGAATCCATGACAGGTGTAAGGATGAGACAGGCAGACCAGCTAGATGCACAGGCATGCAAGGACACGAGACATGCAAAATCATGAGACATACAAGTTGGCTGATAAAATTGCGCATACTCAAAACATAGGCAACAAACACACAGTGTATGCAAGCTGTGCCACACGTCTGAGGGCAGTCCATGCTACAGCAGCTATGCATGCACATGCGACACAGCGCCGTGCAGAGCAATATGTTGTACCCCACTCACCTGCCATGACACCCAGCATGATAGCTGCATCCTCAACTGTGCTTGACAAGGGTCCAATGCAGTCTAAAGAAGAGCCATAAGCTATCAGGCCATACCGTGAGATGCGGCCATATGTAGGTTTCAGCCCAACAACCCCGCAGAAACTTGCTGGCTGCCGTATACTTCCTCCTGCAGCAGAACAGAGTTGCCTCTGATCCTCCAGGTATGAACGTCACTTTGCGTTCCTGGCAGGGTCAAGTTGAATTCTCATCCTAGGCTTGAAAGAGGCACATGAAAGTGCAGCAAAGTGGGCTTGCCTGTATCACTGCCAAGGGCTGCTACACACTGTGAAGATGCAACTGCAGCAGCAGAGCCCCCTGAAGAGCCTCCTGGAACCCGCTCTGGGTCACAGGGATTGCAGGTCACCTGCGGGTACAAGCATGAACTTGCGCATTAGCTGCATGACCATGAGAATGCAAAATAGCAAGGAGCACTGCAACATACTATGCAGAGCTGCGCATGCAGCCAAATGCAAAGTGCTTGCTGTGACATTAGCCTAATGCCGACTGCTGACAGTGATATGCTCAGGCTCAATGCACAAGAGACTCATGCCTTGAATCTACATGATGGTGATGGATCTGGCTGACCTGATAGTCAGAGTATTCACTTGAGCTGCCCATGCCAAAAGCATCCATGTTGGTCTTGCCAATGATGATAGCTCCAGCTGCTTTGAGTCTAGCTACAGCAGTTGCATCAAATGGCGGTCTGTACCCTGCATTGCAGTTGGTCAGTCTATGCCTGCCACTGATGGGTGAGTGTCCGGCACAAAGTGACCAAAGAAGATGACATGCAGTGCAGGGATCAGCACACAGCTGGCATTTTGTTAAGCACCTTGCAGTATTTTGGAGCCTGCAGTTGTCTCTAGTCCTTTTGTGCAGATATTGTCCTGCAAGGAGTAGTCACATAATGTGGGGCAAAGTATAAATACCAGCAAACGGTCGACTCAGTTCCTTTGCCACAGCAAAAGGAACATGTGCTTACCTTGATTGCAATGGGTATGCCTGCCAACGCCCCCAAGGAACTAGTGCCATCCTGAGCTATCTGCTGGTCCAGTGCTTTTGCCTGCGCTGACAGCTTGAGATAAGCTGTTGAGTGGTGCAGCAGGTGTCAGCCCTGCCATAATAGGCAAGGTCATTGTACCTGTGCCCTAGCTGTAGCTGCATCCGTGGTCAAGAAGCTATGATAGGTAGGTTCTGTGCTGTCCAGTCTGTGAAGGTACTGTTCTAGCACATCACAAGCACTGCGTTCCTTGCTGCGCAGGCTCCTTTGCACTTCGCGTACCGCAGAGCACTTGCAGATGTATGCGCTTGCAGATGTATAGTTCCTTTTGCAGTCAAGCTGCTTTCTCCAAAATTGACGTGCAGTGTTATGGGCGCAAGTTCCTTTCAGTAACGCTTGTGCTGTCATGACCTTGTGCGTAGACCTTCAGCACAGTTGCTGTCTGAAAGACCAACAACGCATCGTTGGTTAGATCTGTGTTGGCAGTGCCTGTCGCAACGACATGATACAGATCAATCGCTGCGCAGATGGTTGCGTTGACTCGAATGTGTTTGCGACAGCTTTAGGCTTTAGATTCACCAGGATTCTGCAACTATTCATGCGGAACTGCAACTCAAAAGGTGGCGCCCATTTTACCTGAACTGCGTCGAGTGTTAAGACAGCAGCAACCCCCATCAAAACTGCGTCTTGCTGCCACAGCACTTGTGAGGGTCAGGGCAAAGCTGGTACTATCACTTTTGCGCGTCTGGCAGCCTGTGCCTTGGCTGGGCGTGGTAAGAGTGACAGGCGGTGAACAGGGGTGCAGCGGAGTCTCTGTTGTTCACGACGCAAAGGAGCTGCAATGGGATTGTTCGATGGTTAGCATCTCGCTCCATCACCTTGTTCTCTGATCAGCGGCATGGTCACCGCTCAGCACAGTGAACCTGTCAACTGAGTAAGCATGGCAGCAGCTGACCTGAAAGCTTTTACAGATGGCGATGATGATGGAGGCAGCAGCTTTCTGGCCAACATTCACAAAGAGCAGAAAAGACTCAACAACCTTGCACCTAGCACCATTCATGGTACCGGCAAGGTCACAAGTGGCAAAGGGTACGCATCTTGGCTCAAAACCACTGGCGGTTTAGTAGCCGTTCAATTGAGCTGTCATGCATACAGAGATCATCTCTATTGGCAGGAGACTCAAGTAAGTGATGTTTGCATGTGCAGGATGACTAGCCAGGCCACGAAGCCAGGACGCTTTGCAAGTGGTAGGTGTAACTATGCTACAGCTCAAGTCACTTGCTGCTTTTCCAGCTAGCATGCTTGCTGTGTAACACTATACAAAGGTGGTTCACTGCACTGGAATCCAGTAGCAGTGTTGCAGTACTGCAACGTGCGTACCTAGAGCACTGCTTTGAACATTCAACATACTCAATATGGCTTGACATTGCTATGTATGCAGCTGCTGATGACGATGATGATGACCTGTTTGCTGAATTTGATGTGGACATGGACATGGATGGTGAGCCAGCACCTCTTGCAAAGCCCTCAACGAGCATTTCTGAAGAAGCTGACAACATGCACATGGAGGTAGACAGAGACACCGCTACACCTGCTGCTGATGCAACACCAGAAGACACTAGCCTGCCCGTCAACACAAAGACTGATGACCAAGCGCTGTCAGGTGTCAGTCATGATGCTGCAGATGCAGACCTGCACAACATGCCTGACAAGCCTCCTCAGTCAGGCAATCTCAGGGGTCCTCATGGCATGATTGGGCCAGCAGGTACTTGCAGATTTGCTCAGATCAACATTGTTTCCATAAGTGAGCCTATGTCACATCTGCAGCTGCAGCCAAGGCAGTGCAAACTGAGCAGATCTGGTTGTGCTTATGCAGGGTTTAGTGCTGACATTGCTGCAATTCAGCCTGCTGAGCCAGCAGCTACTGTCTCTACATCTGCAGACACAGAAACATGTGAGCCTGCTGCTGTTGAGGATTCTGACATAGCCATGCCAACCAGGGCAGAGAACGATGCATGTAAGGGCTTGCCAGACCAGCCAGCAGATACATTGCATGCGGAGAGTGCGCTGCCTAGCGCTCCAAATGCTCTTGGCACACAGCAGCATGAAGATGTTTTGCAGCAGAGGGAGGAGCAGATGCTCAGCAGCAGCTACCATCAAGCACAGGCAGAAGAACAGCTTCCGGCTGACCATCAAGATGTGCCAATGCAGATTGAGGAAGAGCATGCACAACTAGAATCAGATGTAGCAACCAATCAGCAGCACACTGGTGCTGCTGGTGGCACACCAACTAGCAAGACAACTATGACTGAGGATGCACAGCACAAGACAGCAAATCAGTCTGATGTTGACTTGCCTGGCGCCATCATCACACAGCACACTGGTGAAGCAAGCCACATGCCTGGCTCATGCGGTCAAGGTGTGGTGCAGGCAGACATAACGCCTGAGCCAGCGGCACAAGATGATCCTCTGCTAGTCAATCAGGATGTGCATCAGACAGTGGATGCCGTCCCTGCTCAGGACAGCCTGATGAAGACCCTGCCTGGAGCTACTAAGCCTGTGCCAAGTGAGCCACCTCTGGCTGAAGAAACTGCTGCAGAGCAAGGCACACACCAGGCAGAGGTGTCAGACATGTTGCAGTAAGTATTCACAGAGAAATTGGAACAAACATGATACCTGAGCTAGTACAGTTTGGTAGTCACATGCTGTGCAGCATTGCAATGCATGCAATATCATTATTGTCGCCTCCGCAGGCTAAAATGTCCTGTCAGTGCTGCATTCTTGCTTGGGGCATATTCTTAAGGTTTGGGGTCGGTGCTGCACGAGTGCCTTGTTTGCAGGCCTGACTCAAAATAAGCTGCCCTGCAGGGCCGTTTCAGGGAACAGACCTGCAGGTGCTGCAAGCAATGCAGTTTCAGCTGATGTGCCAAGCACAGACAGAACTGCGCCTGAGCCCACTGTGCCTGCAGTGGCCACTCAGAATGCCACTGATGCCCCCAAGGCTCCTGACCTGTCATCGCCACTGCAAGCTCAGGAACAGACAAGCCTTGCCAAGTGTGAGCCCAAGGCACCAATCGCCTTGCCTGATGTAGTCATCACAGCTAGTAAGCCAACCAAGCAGGCTAGCAGCTGCAAGTCCTCGTTCTTCATTCCCAGCTCCTGCAAGCCACCGCCATCATCAGCCGCCAAGCATGCACTCACTCCTTTTGGCAAGTCTCAAAGCAAGATGGTGTTCAGGACCACTACATCCTCTCCCCTGTCAGCCCCTGCCTTCAAAGCTGCGAATGCACCTCCACTGGCTCAGCCTGACAGAGCTGCATTGGCACTTCCTCTACCAGCAGCAAAGAGCACTTTTGTGCCAGCAGGCACAAGGGCTGCCATCACCTTACCAAGCCAGCACAGCAGCATCAAGCAGCCTACTGCGCAGGGCTTGGCAGGATTGACTCAGAAGCTGAGCAGCCCTCCTACATCAGCGAGCATTGGCAAACCCAAGGATGCAGGCAACAAAGGGGCACCTGCAGCTCAGGCACCATTCAAGTTCAGCAGCCTGCCTGTGCCTCAGTCAAAACCTGTCAATGCTAGGGGGCCTGCCTGGAATGGTTTCCCCAAGCAGCCTGCAAGGATCAGTGGTGGGAGCACCAAGTCACTGGCTGTCCCCCTCCCAAGCTTTGGTTTCACACCTGTGCAGACAGCAGCAAGGTCTAAGCCCTCAGGTCTGAGCAGTGCTCCAACAGGTCTGCCTGGAACTCCATGTGTCATCAGAGCAGTGAGCTTATCCAAGTCTGGAGGAGCTGCTGCCACCCCTGTGCGCCTGCCTGTGAGCTCAGTCCCAGCAGTGCCAAAAGCAGCCAGTCCTCGATTGCCAGTCACAGGTCCAGCTCACAGCATAGACACTGACCAGCAGCTGAGCCCCATTGCGGGCATCACAAGGACACCACCAGTCAAGCAGGCTCAGCAGCAGCAGCAGCCATTGCCTCAGACCCACGGACCTGCTGTGTCAGCTTCATGCGGAGATGTACAAATGAGTGCACCAGATACACCTGTGGAGAAGGATGCAGTCATGGGAGAGCAAGGGGAGAACAGCCTGCCGACAGCCAAGCCCTGGACATCTACGTCACTGGCTGGTGGTCTCATGGGCAACATGAAAAACTTGGAAGCGGTGAGATATCCAGATTCTATGCTCGCCAGCATTCGTGTGGGCTTTGCAATCTTCAGCATCTGTACTAACATGTACTTGTGAGATGCCGCCTTTTGGGTTGATGTGAATATTTCAATGTACACAGTCCACAGTCTTGGCTGGGTGCAGATGCTATTCGAGGTGCAGCAGATGCATGATGATATTCTGGAGTGCAAGGTGGATGTGGCCATCAGCAGCAACCGGCTGACACGTCTAGACAATCCCATAGTGCATGACAAGCTGAGGAGTCTGAAACGGCAGGCTGAGACGGTGTTTCAGGCAGCTGCTGAGGTACATGACAAGTAATTTAGACATGACAGTGATTAGCGTATGTGTTGTCCATCAGATCACTCACAGGCTGGCAGCAACTGCAAGCAAACTACTTTTGCGCACATTCCACCTGAGTGGCAACGAAATTTGGCGTTTGACAGCATGTCTGAAGGTGTAACTTGATTGCAGGCATCAATTGCAAATTTGGTATGAACGACCGCAACCGTTTGCAATGAAATTTTGCTGGCGGCAGACCATCACAGTCTGCAATTGTAAATTGTGGCTTCATAGAATGTGTCAGCAATAGTCCCAACCATAGCATTACATGAATTAAATTATGCACAACACAGTCATCGCCCAGCAGCAGTGACATTGGTGACTTGGCCTGATCTCTGCATGTTCTTGAGTGTGTTGGCAAGCCTGCACAGAATACATGCATTCAGCTCAAACATAAAACAGGCAAGGATTGTAACATGTCAGCCCAAACAAGATATGCAGTTCGTCACTGTGGGCTCTCATACCAGTCAAGACCCTCATACAAGCCCTCCCCACGAATTGAAATTGCACCTTGGACATGCCAGCTTCTGTTCTTCAGTTGCCCCAAGCCTAGAGCTTCACACACTTCAGCGGTGGTCAAGGCACCTTTCTGCAGAAAGATGTCATCGATTGTGTTGTTACATGCTGACACCTTAGGCAATGTGCGATTGATCACTCATGATGCAGGCATGTCAGGCTACTTGACACATGATACATTGTGAGTATCAAAAGCCAATGAGCAGAGATGTGAACCTCAGATGCTGGCTGCACTTACCAAATCTTGCTTGTTGGCAAAGACAAGCACTGCGCTGTGCCTCATCAGAGGATCATCCACAATAGCCTGCAAGCAGGTGAGCTTTGCTTGACTGCTAGGGCATCTACAATTGACAGCTGTTGCTGCAGAAGCAGCCTGCATGTAGCACCTTGAACTCTGTGGCAGCTCGCTGCACTCGCTCCCTGTCTTGACTGTCCACTACGTATATCAAGCCATCTGTGTTGTTGAAGTAATGTCGCCACAAAGGGCGGAGTTTTTCTTGACCTCCAACATCCCATACAGTGAACAAGACGTTTTTGTATTGCACCTTCTCCACATTGAAACCTGCATGTTGGGCTCATCTTGTAAATGAACTGGCGACTGAAGTAGGCTATGACATAAACCACGGACATTGGCAAAGCAGTCTGCAGCTTCTGTCCATTGGTAAAGTGCGCGGCCTAAGCCTAAATTAGGATGCACTGCAGATGTCATCAGATTTCCAGCATGACAGCATACCTATTGTAGGTACTGTGCTTAGCACCTCCCCAATATGCAGCTTGTACAAGATAGTGGTCTTGCCAGCTGCATCTAGACCCAACATGACCACCTGCACGATTGCGGCACGCATAAGTCTCGGTGGGGCTGTTGTACGCAGGCCCTAAGCAGGGACCTGCTGGCTGATCTTACCCGCATCTCCCGATTGCCAAATAGCTTGTCGAACATCTTACGAAATGAATTCCCCATGCTTATCGTATGTTTTTTGCAGCGAAAACAATGTAATGTCTATGTTTGACACGGCTTCATGGCCTGTCGGGCACGTTTCACCAAACTAGTTTGCTGTGCGCGCGACCTGCTAGATGTAGGCACGCCTGGGATCAACTACGCTTGCTGTTGCGAAGCCCAGGTGTCCAAACGAGTGGAGTGATGCAGTCACAACGCACTTTCAGCAGTGGAGAAAATGCTGGGCCTGATCGGGTGATCTGCAAGCGATATCAGCAACCAGCGTCTACAGTGACTATGGAATATGGATCAGTGAGTTGGTAGAATTTGAAAGCGTTGTCAGCTAATCTGCTGATGCATGTTGACATTGGCCAGGTGGAAACTATAGGCCTGCAGCATGTCTACCAGAAGCTTTTGCTTGACTTTGCTACAAGAACTGCGAACAAAGAGAACAAGTTGCAGAGGACCCCCTGTAACAGGTTTAAACTAGGAGTTTGTCTCTCCATAAAGGCGGTCAATGTCCACATCAACAACTTCAATGCTGCCTGATTTATCAAAATTATACAAGACGTCCATACCATCTAGCATGACACGGTACTGGCTCACATGCAGATCACTTCCACCTCTGTGGTTCACGTGCCGCGGTACAGCATCGACATGTTGAAGCCTCTGATGAAGAGAGCGTATGTCTCTAGAAAGCACTTGCACAAGCAACTCAGTAAACTCTGCTGGATTATCACACAAAGGTCTTGTTGCCTTGTCTGTCAGGCTCTCTTGCCACCTTTGCTGCAATGTGGCTGACACACCATCAGCTAAGCGTACGTCGGCTATGTGTAGCACACTGCTTTCATTGTCGTCTTTCACCTGCATAGCAATAAGCATGTTGCAGCACATGCTCTCACAGTGCTCTTGTGCAGTCACGTCTGCCACTACACATGGTGACTGATTGCAGCTTCACTTGATCAATTCTGTTTTTGACAGCTTCTGTATCGCATCACATTGTATGCAGAATGCAGAAGAATGTGGCAGCATGAGAGGAGAGTACCCATTCGGGGGCAGTAGCTCTGACCCCTCCATCTACATATGGAATATATGGTTTGATGTCCAGCACGGGTGTACCATCGACAACATCAGCACCTCTGAAAACAACTGTGTCAATGTCCACGCTATCTATGGCAGCTACACTTAGGCCTGCATGCAAATTGCAGGATTGAGCTTTGACTCATGACTGACAGCAGGTATGCAAGAGGATGCCAGGAGATTGCAAGGCCAGCATAACAGATTATCACAAACTGATCAAGTACGTTGATTTGATGGTGAAGGGCAGAGTATGCAATTGCAAATGCTTGTGCAAGCTGCGAAGAACCCATTTCTGCACACAACGTGTTCATTGTGCAGAACAGGCAAGTTTCGTCAAGTGCTGGCAGGAAGGTACTGACCCACAGGATTTGGTCTGTGAGGTGTGCGTGTTGCAAACACGCCCACTCGCTGGCCGTTTAACTTTGGCACTTGCACTTTGGCCTTTAAACCTCGATCATCCCCTCGCCATAGATCTTGCAGATCAGTGTTGCGATGAAATATGTAAATGATCCAGCAATGACTGTAGCCTTGCAAGCCTTCAAGACATGCATGTGGTATACCTGGCCTGCATGGGCAGAGCACATTCAAACCTTTCCTGCTATCAACATTCATGTGACATATTGGGATCAAGAGACCAGGCAGTACCCTACAATGTACCTCAACTTCAGCCTAGCTTTTGCTGCTGGTACAAGTAAGGGCTGCCTTGGGGTGCCATTCCGCTGCCTAAAGCACGACTCCAAGATACCGATGGGTTTGAGTGGGTAGACTGTAAGATCTTCCTTAAGGGCAGCACCCGGAGACTGACTAGTCAGCTCCCGCAACCGCTTCTGCATGTTTGTGTACTGTGTGTCTGGGCCAGCTGGACAAATAGCACTGACAGCAAAACAAGGCAGCGGGTACGAGTCACTCGCCTCAGCTCGAGTCCGGCCTGCTCTTTCTTCTTTGCGCAGGGTACGCTCTCTTTCAGCGACAGCCTGCAGATGACAATTTGGAGTATAAGCCATAGCCGAAGACAAGATCAGTGCTAACGCTCACAACCGCATGCACGTCACAGGTACCCTGCATGCATGGGCAGGGTACCTGTGACTGCTGGCTGTCTAAGCCGCCTTTGCGTTTTCCCACCAGATAACCAAACACAGCAGTGACGACAAAGAATAGAACTGCATAAGATGACATCGGGCACGCAGCGAAGGGGCCCGAGTGGCATTTCGCAGTTTTAGGGTTGAGTCTACCGCCATTGCTCAAGGTTTCCCGAAAGTTCGGTGTGTTGAGCATTCTTGACCGGTTCTGTCTGTAGCATCAGCGCAAGGTATATTGCTAGCAGCAATCCGCGCGTTCAATACCAGTGATTCTTGACCGATTAAAACCGATCTGGGCCATCTGCTTCACTGTCTCCCCTCCGAAAAGCCAACTGATCTTGTCCCTGGCTGCTATTGTGCAACATGTCTGTTGCTGGGTTTGACATTGGCGACCAATGCTCATGCATTGCGGTTGCCAGAAAGAGAGGCATTGATGTTTTGATGAACAAAGAATCCAAGCGCGAGACCCCTAGCATCGTTGCGTTTAACGCCAAACAGCGGCTGCTTGGAACTGCTGCGGTGGGAGCTTTGTCGACCAGTCCCAAGAATGCTGTTTTCCAAATCAAGCGGCTTTTGGGCAAGAAGTTCAGCAACCCAGATGTTCAGCGAGACATCAGCATGTTTCCTTTCGAGGTTACCGAAGGATCAGATGGCCACTGTCTCATCACAGTTGACTACCTCGGGGAAAAGACTCAGCTCACTGCGGAACAACTGCTGGCAATGGTGTTGGTCGATCAGAAAGACATTGCTGTTCAGGACGGCAGCCCTGTTACAGACTGTGTCATTGCTGTCCCCACTTATTTCACAGAAGAGGAGCGCTATGCGACTCTCAATGCAGCACAGATTGCTGGAGTCAACTGTCTGCGGCTGTTCAACGACACCACCAGCACAGCTTTGTCATACGGCATCTACAAAACAGACTTGCCAGAGACTGAACCAGCAGTTGTGGCTTTTGTCGATATTGGCTACTCAGCGCTACAGGTGACAACCGCACTGGAGCCTTTTGCTCACACGTGTCCCCAGAAGCTTGTCTTTGACTGACAATGCTGTGCAGGTCTCCATTGTTGCCTTCAAGAAAGGCAAGCTGCAAGTGCTTGCACATGCATGGGACCGCAACCTGGGTGGCAGAGACTTCGATGAAGTCCTGTTTGACCACTTCTGCGAGGAATTTGGTGCCAAACACAAGATTGACGTCAAATCAAATGCCCGTGCCAGTTTCAGGCTGCGGCTGGCATGTGAGAAGGTAGCTGCAATTGCAAGTAGTGAGGCAGCCTATGTTCCCTAGGTTTTCATCATGTGTAATGGTACTCAACCAGCTGTTTAAGCGCAGATGAAGAAGGTATTCAGTGCAAACCCAGAGGCCACAATCAATGTGGAGTGCATCATGAATGACATCGATGTGGCTGGAAGGCTGTCTCGTGACATCTTTGAGGAGAAGTCAGCTTCAGTCTTGGAGCGTGCTCGTGCACCTTTGCAAAAGGTACCCCCATAATCCTGGTCCCTCACAGCCTGTTTCAGCAGGTGCACCACATGTCATCATTGTGCCTTTGGGATTGGCATGTTCTGCACTCCAATTGATCAGTACTAAGCATGCTTGCTGTGGCTTATGGTTTTTGTGTGGCAGGCTTTGGAGGATGCCCAGATCACCCAAGCAGATGTTCACACAGTTGAGGTTGTGGGTGGCAGCTCCCGCGTACCTGCTTTGCTGAGGATCATCAAGGACTTCTTTGGCAAGGAGCCTGGCAGAACATTGAACGCTAAGGAGTGCGTGTCAAGAGGGGCCGCTCTCAACTGTGCCATGCTCAGTCCCATCTTCAGGTCAGTCCCAAAGCATGATGTTGGCAGCAGCTCACATGCACCCCTTATCAGTTGTCACATCTTGCTTTGCCTACTTGTTGCTGCCTGCCACTGCTGGTAACCTCCCCCCCCCCCTTTTCCGCCCCCGCCTTGCTGCCGTATACAAAGCATGACTGTTGCTGTTTCCCAAATGCTTGTCAGACTATTGTGAATAGGGCAGATCAGTCATTTGCTTTTGTCGCAACACTTCGTGACAAGGCGATCATGGTGGCTGTTACCTGGGAAGCATACGATTGGCGCAACACCGGTGCATTGTGACTGCGGCAGGGTGCGAGACTTTGAGGTGATTGACAGCTATCCTTTTGGTGTGGAGTTCACTTGGGAGAAGGATGGTGCACCTCACACCGAGACCCTCTTCAAGCGGGCAGGCCCCATTCCCAGCACCAAAATGTTGACCTTCTTCAGGTATGCTGCCTGGCATTCTCACTTTTGGTGCTTGTTGCAAGCATGAAATGGTTTCATACCCAGCCATGTTGCTGCCAGCAGCATTGACATGCCATGCAGCAGCCACGCATCAATCATTGATATTGCTACATAGCTGCAAGTAGCCTGCCAAATGCAGCATACCTGAGCAGTACCATCATTCTGCTTTTTGCATGGAACAAAGGGCCGTGCTTTGAAAGAGATGCTTTGCTCCGCAGGGAACAGCAGTTTGAGCTGCAGGCGAAGTACAGCGCTGACTCACCCATTCCCCAAGGATTTGACCAGGACATTGGTCGATTCATGCTGGGCCCTCCCAAGGCCCCTGCCACTGGAGACAAGCCCAAGCTCAAGGTATGCTCATACATTCTCAGCAGGCAGGAAGTATTGTTCTGACACCATTGCCAGTATACACGTTTCTTAGCGGGCTGTACTGTTTTCACCAGGCCGATGCATACACATGTGCTCTGCCACAGATCCTTTGTGTAAGTGTTTGATGTGCATGGAAGCAGTATCATTGATGTGTACTGCTTTGCTGTGTTTACTGTAGGAGCTGCATGATGAGACTCGCAGTCAATCCACTAGTTGACTCTGGTACAATTATTGCTTATTTGCAGGTCAAGGTCAGGCTGAACTTGCATGGAGTTGTGGGTGTAGAGAGCGTGCAGCAAGTAGATGAGGAAGAATACGAGGAGAAGGTCAAGAGACCAATTGCCAAGGTAAAAGCGCTCGTCTCTTCTCAAACGGTTCTGTGCATTGCTTCACGCAGAACCAGCGCAGTTTTGCTGCGTGCATGCACACAATTTGTTGCAGTAGCCTGCTTGCAGCATTCACCAGATGCCGTGCCTGTCATCCCCCACCTGCTGGCATAAAGCAGCACATGGAGATGTCATAGCCAAATCTTGTGGTGGCTGCTGCTGTCTGCCAGCAAGCTTGCTTCTGGAGCAGTAACAAGTGCATGTTACAGGACACAAAGATGGCAGATGCAGCACCTGCTGCCAAGCCAGCAGATGAAGCCATGGATGGCGACGCGCGTTCAAATGGCCCTTCAGAGGTGACCAACGCTCTCTCTCTGCCTGCAGCAGCCCTGCCTGGTTCCCAGTGAAATACACCCTAAATGAGCACTGTGTTGCACAGCTGGCAACCCACAAAGCAGCTGAACTGTTGTCTTGCCTTTGTCAATGACTTTCTGGGCAGTACTTGGCATAATCCGTAACAATTTTGCAAGCATGCCAGAATTGGTTCCAAAAGCACCAATTTCTGGTCCTGAAGTTTTGCACATAGTATCCTGAGACGCTCAGCTACAGGTTGTTGAATGTTGAGCAAGACCAGTAGTGTTGGTATGATGCAGGACGGAGCGCCACCTTCAGAAGCTACACCAATGGAGACAGAGCAGAAGGAAGCTCCTGCAGCAGCTGCCACCCCAGCTGCGCCTCAAGAAGTAGAGGAGGTGGTCAAGAAGAAGCGCACCAGGAAGACCAATGTCAGCTTCACTGCCCAGACAGCTGGCATGCAGACTGAACAGCTCACGGTAAGCACCACCTTCCTAGTCTCCATTGCTGCCTGCACTGTCCGCTAAACCATTTCTGTTTAGTGGTCAGAGACTCAATCTTCAGTGTCTGCTTTTGTGCGAGCAGCACATACCCACCACAAATGAAACGCACCCTTGTGTGTGGCATATCCAGCATGCCTTGCTTGTGTTTATTTGTTGTTGCTTTTGCTGAGGGCCAGGCATGTTTGCGGTGTCTTGACTCCCTGCATCTGGCTGACGTGCAGGCTCTGTATGAGAAGGAATGCAATATGGCTCTTCAAGACAAGGTCCAGGATGCTACAAATGAGGCCAAGAATGCTCTGGAGGCATATGTATATTCTCTGCGAAACAAGCTGTATGACCATTTGTCGGACTATGTGACAGATGACTTCAAAGAGTCCACTAGCCGTAAACTGGAGCAGATGGAGGTAGGATTTTGAACCTCATGTCAACACCTGCATACATGTTGTTTGTGTGACATCTTTGTGACATTGTTACATCCATGTGACACACTGCACTGCCCTCAGGTTCACATCTGACTAGCTCATCCAGTCAGAGACCCTGCCCGACCTACTCACGCTTAACAGCTGGACTGCATACACGTGGTTGCTTTGATCATGCCTCCAACACAACACCTTCTTCATCTGGCTTGGTCAACAAGGATGAGTTCAGATCAGTACTCTGTTAAGTGCTGAGCGCTGCAGATTTATGCATCTGACCGCTTGTGACAAAACAAATGGTAGGCAGTGGCTGGTAGCATGTCTGATAGCATGTCTGGTGTAGGACTGGCTGTATGAGGAGGGAGAAGATGAGACCAAGAGCACATATATAGCCAAGTTGGAGGAGCTGCGCCAGGTCGGGGACCCTGTTGAGCGCAGAGGCATTGAATTCCAGATGCGGCCTCAAGCCGCAATTAGGTTGCGGGAGACTGCCCATCACTATGCTAACCAGGCCTCCTCATCTGACCCCAAGCTTGCTCATATTGCTTCAGCAGACAAGCAGAAGGTGCTGCCTCTGGCTTATCATTGTGAATGGGTAGTTGTAGAAAAACACATCAGCAAACTTTTCAGCATAGTTGTGGGTAAACACTACATTTCTTCATTCATGAGATGCTGCATGCCATTCTGTACTTATGTGTCTATTGGTCATACATCTGCCGATGCGCAGCGGTTGTGTTGCTGTCAAGACCATCTTGCTGTTGTGACTCATCTCAACATCGTCGCGGTGCAGGTTCTTGATGAGTGTCAGGCAGCTCTGGGATGGCTGGAAGAGAAGGAGAATCTGCAGAACAGTATGAAGAAGACGGAGGACCCAGTGCTGGTCACAGCAGACATCAAGAAGAAGGAGGAGACTCTGAGCCGTGTGGCAGACCCCATCCTTACCAAGCCCCCTCCCAAGCCCAAGGTCATTGCCACTGCCTCATCAATTGGTCTCATGTTTGCAAATCAGCGAAGCCTGTGATAGAGTGTCTATAGAAGTTCTGCACCAGCCTCTGCACCACTTGGATACCCTGTTTGTGAACATCCCGGTGGCTCCCAAAGCTCCTCTGAGTGCTTTTGCATGCAACCTGTATATGACGTATCTCCAGTGTGATCTGGCCATCTGACTGCCAGCGTCCAGCACTCAGGCAGTTCTGTGTGCCTCTGGCAATTGTCTGTCTGTTCTCTTTGATTTCACACATTTGGCTTTGGTTGTGCAGGAGCAGCCAAAGGCTGACGCCAAGCCTGAGGCCACGGAGACAAAGGCTGATGCCAAGCCTCAGGATATGGAAACTGAGCCCAACGGTGTTGCTCCAGAAACAACTGCTGAGCCTGTTGCTGAGGATCCCATGGAGCAGTGAGAGTCAGCATTTGGCTACGGCTGCATTGCCATGTATTTCATGTTGCTACTTGACCACTCATAGCAGGTGTCGTCAAAAGCATTGACGCATCAAGATATGCTGTTAGATTAAGACTGAGTCGAAATTGTGTGCAGGCAGGTAGGCTTGGTTATGTTTACGGTAACTCTTCCGTTTGGACGATCATTCGCAATTAGTCAGACTCTGCTTGTCATCACTGCTGCCGACGCAAGCTGCATTTGTTGCCAATGCCAGGATCGGATTTCGTTAGAAGTATCATATACCCACAGCTGTTGCTGTCAGTATAGGTTCGTCTGTTGAGCTCGATTACAATGCTTCTTCGTGGCTAGCAAATATTCTCACTACAAATATGCTTCGTGTCAGGACGTTCATGGCAGAGTATCATGCCCTCAATGGATCACTCTGTATACTTGCATTGCTTTGCAAAAGTATCACCTTAACAGACCTGGAGGGCTGTGAATGAACGGTAAATTGCATCAAGGCATATCAAGTGCAATGTTGTCGCTATCAGTCAAATTTGGTTTGAAACTAGATGCTGTCATGCGTGCATGATTATGCGCTAATGCAGCACTGACATTGTCAACCAGGGCGCTCGAGGCCTGCTGCTGGATTTCTCAGTTATGCCCTAGCAGCTGCTGCAACTGAATCAACACAGCATACAATGTCAGCAGCTTTGCTCAAAGATACTGTAAACACAATGCATTGTACAGCCTAATACAGCTGTGCTTGAATGCAAATTGTTTCTGGCTTTGAGTCTTGATAAACCAGACATTGCACCAGGCTCTGCAGATCAGTGCATCCTTGCAGATCTGCTTCTGCATCTGACACGTCGTGAACAAGCTGAGCAATGAGCCATAAAGCTTAGTGGTCCTAACATATTGTGCTGCTTCTGTAGCCAGTAAAGAAGCTGGTCAGGCAAGCTAATGTTTTGCTGACACTGGCTAACAGTGTTTGCCACTTCGCAAAATGCTGTGATAAGCATACTGCTGAGCCATGATTGACTGCTGCTGCATGTTGCAATTTAGGACTGCCTCAGAAGCCCCTGCAGATACAGATTGATATTGATGCGGCACAAACTGTGAAAAAACATGCATGCAACGAGTAGTGCATACTGTGAAGGCAACAGCTTTTGTATATACCTGGACTTGGCTTGCATGACCCAATACATCATGCTCTTGAACTTTTGCCTATTCAACTTCTTTTTCGCTTCTTTCTGCTGTATCACCCGTTGATGCGATGGCTTCACATATATCTCTGCAGCCCGCCACTTGTCAACCAACTTTTCCTCTTTGATGTGTGTATTCAGTTGCCGCATGGCTTTGCTGACATTCCCGTTGGAAACTATACTTTTGTACTGCCTTATTTGCTGACCAGTGCTCTGCGCTGCGAGGGGCATCAGACTGGCTAAAAGACGATTACCACCTTGCATGCCTGGGCAACCGCTTGGTGAACAAACAGGGGATGCCGCGATATCGGCTGGGGCTTTTGTGCTGCGTAAGCGAAGGCGATGCAATATAGTTCGGCTGCGTTAAGACCTTATGGTCAGAGTGTTTCAGCTGTGTTGCGCGAAAAGATGCGTGTGCCTGGAACAAGCTAACAGTGCTGTGTCTTTGCCGGACGTACTGTTCTATCTGCTGCTTACACCAACATGCCGGTAGAGTACTATGTGGGCGCCCTGAGAGCACATGTAAAGGGCAACGTCAAGCACAGAGGCAGCAACACAGTTACTAACATTCTTTCAAGTACGCCGTCATGCATTGACCGTCATGTGCTTGCGACAACGAGTACAGAGTGTCAACATTCCTGCCCTTTGCGGTGCACAGCAGCCTGGGAATGACGCGATCTCCACGGTGCCTAGATCGAATTGCTCCGATCTTGAAAGTTGTTCTGGGCTGCAATGTGAGAGCTGCTCACTGAACCACTCAATGCTGCTCAATACGAGACCGCCCTGCGGCAAGTTGTTCAAGGACAATGGATGCAGTGGACACGACCACAGTCGCATACATCAGGTATGCTGATCTCCATGCTGGTCGTTATGCCCATGACAGTGGGATATTCATCCATGTAGGCAGAGTTTTGTTGCCTTGGAACATTTCTGGCCCCTTTTAATCCTGCATATTGCTTGCAGTGTGCCATACCTGCTCGGGTCCGCTCTAGGTTTCCCAAGTTTGGCGGAGCCAGGGCATCTGTTACCTGTGCCCTGCAAGAAACTCTGCTAGATCTGCCAGAACCTGTCACTCATACTTGCCACCCTATTCCACGCTCAGACTTCGAGAAGGGTGACGTAGAACTGCAAAAGTAAGCTGCTGCTTATGTACTGACTTTTACGCAGGCTGGGTCCTGAGCCTTTTGCTCTGACCTGGTCCACTATTTGCAGGTTGCTGGACGGTCTTGAGCTTCCTGCTGAATTTCCTGTTCCTCAGCAGTGCCCTGAGGGTCTGCCCGAGCTTCAGCTGTCCACCCGTGAAAGGGACTTCCCGGTTTATGTCATGCTGCCTCTTGACACAGTATGGTTGGCAGACCGCGAGGGACAGAAGGTGTCTGTGATCAAGCGTGAGCAGGCCCTGCACGTAGGCCTACAGATGCTGAAGAAGGCTGGGGTGGAGGGTGTCATGATTGACGTGTGGTGGGGCATTGTTGAGCACGCAGGACCAAAGCAGTATGACTTTTCAGCCTATCAGCGTCTGTTTGCAACAGCAGCTCAGGCAGGCCTGAAGATTCAAGCCGTCATGAGCTTCCACGCAGCTGGTGGAAATGTTGGAGATACATGTAAAATTAGCCTGCCAAAGTGGATCTCTGATGTTGGTGCCGGCAATCCAGATATATTCTACACAGACAAGCAAGGCTATCGTAACAAGGAGTGCCTGTCCTTGGGCTGTGATTCAGAGCCATTGTTTTGGGGCAGAACGCCTGTGGATATATACAGGGACTTCATCAGCGCTTTTGCAGACACTTTTGATGACTTAGCAGGTAAACTATGCCAATGCTTGCCTGGACCCCAGATGAAGCCTGTAGTGGTCTTAATGGCCTTCCATAAAGGCCAGTGCGTCTGCACTTTACACTTGTCGACGGTCATGCCCATGCCGTCTGTCTGTTTTGTTTTGTCGCTGGATGTTTGACCATTAAATGTTTGCTGTCTTGTCAGGCAGCAAGCTTGTGGAGGTGACAGTTGGGCTGGGTCCAGCTGGGGAGCTGCGCTACCCTGCTTACCCAGAAGGTGATGGCAGATGGCGCTTCCCAGGAGTGGGTGAGTTCCAATGCTACGACAAGTACATGCTGGCAGACCTGAAGCAAGCAGCAGATGCTGTTGGACGACCAGAGTGGTGAGCATCGATTGCATTGACCAGTGGGGGATGTGTTGCCAATGCTCATGATCACAGCTTGTAAAGAAGTCATGCTCACATGCTCAGCAGCTTTGCATCAATGTTGCCCATGCTCTCTACCAGTCAGCTGCATTCACTGATGCGACATGATGAGTGCTGTGAAATGAACAGGGCTGCAAGCAGAGTGTCATAAACATTGATTTCATGCAGGGGTTGTGAAGGGCCACATGACTGCGGCGACTACAACTCACCAGCATGGGACACAGCCTTCTTTGTCAGCTCAGGTGGCAGCTGGGACACAGAGTATGGGAACTTTTTCTTGTCCTGGTACAGCAACCTGTTGCTGCAGCATGCTGACCGTGTCTTGGCAGCTGCTTCTGAGGCACTGAACAAGCCAGGCAGAGCAAAGCGTGCTGCAAAAGTGCTCAAGGTTAGCAATGTGATCAAGCATTGTATGCACACTATGAACTGCTGGTTCAGTCATGCAGCTCATCTTTCGTCTGGAATGGTGACAGGGCTTTACATGATCCTGCTGAGCACTTTACTCCTTGAGCTCTTGATTTCAGATTGATTCTGTTATTGTATTGAATCTGCCGTCAAGTCGAGACATGCCTTCTGCAATGAATTGCCACGGCATTGTGCTGTCAGGGCAAAGTCTGTGCATGGGACGTATTTGTTGCATGCTACATATTGCACATGCTGCCGTCATACATACTGCCTGTGTCACAGGGGAAGAATGATGAGGTGACATATGTTTTTGAGCCAGGGTGCCATCTGGGAGCTAAATTAGCAGGTGTGCACTGGTGGTTCAAGTCAAGAGCCCATGCTGCAGAGCTGACTGCTGGGTACTACAATACTCGTGAGCGTGATGGGTATGCACCTCTCATGGAGGTGCTCAAGAAGTACCACACGCATCTCAGCTTCACATGTGTGGAGATGAGGGATTGCGAGCATCCGCCTGAAGGCCGCTGCAGTCCTCAAGGTTCCCTCTTTCACTTTCCTTGGTGTCGTGACTACTGTCAGTAACGCTGAATCAGCATGCACTCAGGCTGCATACTTGCCTTGCAACCATGCCTTCTCTCCTCAGCATAACAAACTGAATGGTGATGCAGCATTTCTGTGATAGTAGTATCATACCAGGCGCGCTACAGGCGAACGCACCACTGGCATTTTGCTGACGGATTGCTTGTACGTCTGCAGGCTTGCTGCAGCAAGTCACGTCAGCAAGTATTGCTGCTGGCATTCCTTTGTCAGGTGAAAATGCTTTGCAGCGGTATGACCAGCAGGCATTTGACAGGATTGCCGAGTCAGCTGTTGGGCGCAGCGCACGTGCAGGCAGATTGCAACAGCTCACATTCTTGAGGATGGGTGATCTGATGTTTGACAACTGGGGGGCATTCACGCAGCTGCTGCAGCGCTTACATTGCAACCCTCAAGCACAGCAGTTGTCTAATGCATGATCCTAGCATCAGCAGGCTGTCTTCGGCATTTTTTTGGGCAGAAGCAATCTGGACTTGGCTCATGACTTGACTTGAGGCACTGCATGCTTTGGCCTGGGGTTGTCATGATCATTTAGTAGAGCATCTTGCCACACAGATCAGCAGTTGCCCCATTGGCAGTTTTTGTGCTGATCAACAGGCATTTTTGATGTTTGGGCTTTCGCTTGCCCACCATTGTGCACTGGACTGCTCAAAAAACTGAATTTTGCCCAATGATTTCTTGGGTTGCTGATCATGCTCTCTGGGCAGCAAACAATAAGTTGTCACCCCGCTCTGCTGATATCTGTCTATATTAGAACAAGCAACATTTTTTGATACGTCATCAGGATGTTGACTTTTATGACTGTGCATAGGAAGGCCAGATTGTATGCAGCACTCTCATGGGAGATGCACCACCAAAGTAGGAGGGTTTTTGAATTTTGGAGATAATGCAGATCTCTTTGTTACAGAATAGTGTTTGCAAGCCAACTTTTTTCTGAATGGTGCAGTCATAGACAGTGTCAGCACTGCAAGTTTACTGTTGTAAAGCAGATGAGACACATACATTCCCTATCGTATCCTTTTTGCTGATGGACACTGTCGACGCCACCTTGCATAAACTGACAATGTGAACATGGTCAATCTTATCAGGAAGTGCGCATGCTGACCGTCTTAGCGCCGCTGTCTCATGTTCTACTTATGTGAGGTTCTCAATCGTGGCAAGTCTGCATGCGAGTGGGTGTCAGTCAATCAATTGACATAGATTTTCTGACACACGTTTCACGCAATTGCTCTAAAGGTTCTGGTGCCCGGCATGCATGCAAGCCAATAAGTGGAGAATGGGACCTTTTGTAGGGGGACTGGTCGTGGCTGAATCACTGATGTATAGTATCATAATGCGTAAATGATGCCATTCTACACGGTGCCAGCCTCAAGTACTAGAGCAACATTCAGCTTGGTGAGCCACTTTTTCAGTAGCTCATTCTCAAATAAACAGCTCGGTGACTTATATCATACTCAACACATGTGTACAAGGCTTGAAGAGATCATGCACCATGTGCTAGCCTGCTCATGACTCAAGGCAATGAACTCAAATTGAAACTACAGCTAGACCATGCCTCCAATGCACATTTTCATCAACGCCCTATCCTAGACAGCAATTTGGGCCCATGAGAAGAAGCCACAGCCAGGCCCCTTTGTGTTGTCACAGGCAAAGTAATAGCGCTGCTGGCTGGTTGCACTGCTGGGCAAAGATGCTTTCAAGACTGCTTGCTGATTGCATCTGCAGCAGGGTGATTTCCCTGCCCATTCAGGCTTCAGGCGCCGGAAGGTGAGGTTGATGCGTGCTTTGCCTGCTATGGGGTGACTCTCCACATTCTTGCACTTGGGAATCTGTTGCATACACTCAAAATCTGTGTCCAAATTTGTGTCAGGAAAACCAGAAGAACTCAGGATACAATACATCATCTGGGAAGCTGTATGCAATGACTGAGCATCGTTAGATTGCGCCAAAGCAGAAATAGGGCGCCATGGTGATCCCCATCTTACATTCTGTATCCACGCAATCAAATGCAGTGAAGCTCATCATGTCATCATGACATGGTCTTGTTTGATAAATGCAGGCCATCTGACCATGAGGGAGGATGGCAGCCAGCAAAGCAGGGATATCTGAAGCAAATCTTGTAGTTGCATCGCTTAAGAAGCAAGAGCAGAAGTAGGGGTGAGGCTATATAAAGACAAGCAAAGTGTGTTTGCAGGGCTGACCTCATGCTTCCAGGCCTCCTGCATCGGAGGCCACATGATGACCAGAGTGTTGTGAGGCAGCTGCACATCCGCACTGCAAACACTCTGAACTCCAGGCTTGGGACAGCTTTGCTGTTTCAGCTGTGGCGCAGCCCCATCACTGCCATGCAGTGCTGCTTGCTGCCCCCTGAGCGCATCGCTTTGCATGGCCTCTTGCATACAATGCTGGGATGCCTTCATCCTGTCTGCTGCGTCCTGGGTAACTACTGATTCCTGTTGCTGTGCTGCCCTGCCAGTCTGAAGCAAATGCTGACAGCTGCGCTCCGCTGAAGGTCTCACCACATTGCGTGAGGGCCCATTAGCAGTGTGGACCACTCCGCCTTGAGCAGCATGCGGAGGCCCTGATACAGGCAGCTGCACTGACTGCTGCCATTCTGACAGAGGCGTCATTGGCTTTGTGGTGGCGTCTGCCTGTGGGGTCATGCACTTGATCCTGAAGATGCGAGTAGCGCCTAGTGACAGCGAGGCAATGATGGGTCGTGGGCCCAGCGTGGTCAACCGATCTGCACAGCCACCAGCTTCATCTGTATCCAGTCCCACGACTCTCACGAAATATGTTCCGCATGGCTTATCTAGCTACATCAAGCTCAAGGATCTCAACTTTGGTTGTGGCAACAGCTTGTCATGCTGAGTGCAGAGACACTGAGCACATCAGCAATGCAACCATCACAAGCACTGTGGCACATGCTTGCGTTCACAGCAAGATGACATAAATAACTAAAGGCTGCAGCAGTGCTGGGGCAGCAACCTTACCCGCATGAGGGCCAACACCTTCTTGACCATCTTGGTACATGTTGCATAGAGCGTATGAACAATGCCAACCATCCCTGCATTGGTGCAGACATAGGCGTAAATTCTTGCTCTTGATATAGCACAGACAACGCTGACACACAGGCAAATAGCATGGTTTCCAAGCTCGGACTATAGTGACTGGACAAACCATGACAGGCAGTGTAAGCAACGCTTCAAACTGTTCAGCCAAATGTGCCAAACGAGAGATGTGCCTGCAGATGCGATTTGGCTTGATCTAGTTGACGTCCATCTGCCCAAAGAACATGACAGACAGAAGAATATGTTGGGCATGTACCTGTCACTGCTGGCAAGGCTGCTCTGAACTCGCCCTGCTAGGCGGTTGACATGATCAGACACAATGGAGGCAGCTTCCTTCAGCTCAGGCGCAGCCATTTGTGTATCCACACTTGAAGAGACATCCTTAGCATTCTCATCAAATGCACAGACGCTTGTTGCATCCTGCACCATGTTTGAAGAAGACGATAATGCTGGAAAGCCTCAACATGCTCAAGTTGCTAAGCTGGACTTGTGTTGCCTGGCTGTATACCTCTGTGTCATGAAAAGTGTAGTATGAGCTGGTACGTGGCGCAATGTGTTCCTTGCCTCCCATGTACCATGTCCCTCTAGTCCAGGTTGCAGCATCTGACATTAGGCCTTTGAGCAGACTGTTTGCCAGCTTTGCAGGCAGAGCATCCCGGACAACCTCGCAAGGTGTAAGCGAACGCAGCTCGTCATCCATAAGCGGAGTGGCTTGCCGTGTATTGGTGGTGAGCTTTGCAGATGCTAATGATTGGTTGCTAGGTCCACCTGCCTGCCACCAGGGCTGCTGATGTTTATGGTTGGCCTGGGACTCAGAATCTGTTGTGGTGTCGTCCTGCTGGGGTGGTCGAGATTGAATATTGACCCTAAACAACAACAGCAGCAGCAGAAAGATGACTACATGGCAGGGTTTTGAATCTGGTGTTTGATACAGCTTTGAAGCTTGCCTGACAGGGTCTGAACCTGAGGTCTGCGTACAGTCTGGGCCGCCACTTGTGCCTGAGGCAGGCCGGCTGCAGGTCGAATCGTTGACAAAAGCATGTGCTGTGTCCAGGTGCAAGTTTATCGTATGCCAGGCCAGGTTGGCTCCGCAAAGTGGACACTGTACAAATCGCGATCCCTGGCCAAGGTTGCTTGTCTGTTTGGCTGGAACAACCTTGTGGACACCAAAACTACGACCCCTTTTCAGTTTCATAATGTCTGAAGTAGCAAACGCCCGTGTCAACGTTGCAGCACACCTTGCGTTGATGTAATTTCTTTTCGACTTGCTCCGAATCCACATACATGCTTACATATTAGTCACCCGTGCTATGAGTAATGAGGAAATCTGGAATGTGAAGGCGCAACAGCAGTTCACGAGCAAAAGGTAGCAGAGGGAGGCGCTGGACTGCTTGGTACAGGCTCAGATCCTGCAAGCGAGGCATCTGAAGCTTCCGATGATCATTCGTGCCTTCGTATCAACTATGTAGCAAACCGCTCGGTGGCTGAGCGTCTACAGATTGTGGTGTCACAAGCTGTTCTGTTCACCGTTTCAATGGAAGGCAGTGCTTATGCGTTGGAGGACTTTGCCGTCAGCGAGCTGGTCCTTGTGAAAAACTTGAACAGGAAGGAGCCCTGGTGGCCGGTAGGTTTGGAGGCGTTCTATGCTGCAGAGGGGTCCTTGGCGAAGCCTCTATGTAGCAACAGCACGTTCACTTGTGACTTCCTGTCACAGGCGATCGTGTTGGACCCCATAAAAGAAGCCCCAGAGACAATCAGAAGGCAAATGCAGCCAGAGAGACTGTGTGTGATGTTCTATGGCCCACCCGCAAACAAGGTGGGCAAACTTGGTTCGGTTTATACACTGAACTGCTCAGCCTGTCACGAGGAAGTGTGTTCAGGCTTGAGTTTGAGCTTATATGGACACACATGCAGACTGGCATCAGATATCGTCGCCTGACACCCCTGTGGTATGCAGAAACGCCCTCGAGACTTCTGCTGGGCGAAGGAAGGTGATGTCCTTCCACTGATCGAACACCTTGAACATTTACAGGTAAGTCAGCCGTGTTTTTTAAAAGTCTTACATTGTGTGCATTGTGCAATGCTGGAAGTCTAGAGGGTGTCTGCGCCCTCGTGTATCGCGGTTTTGTTGGTGCACCTGTGTACTCGACGTTTATGAGTGTCTTCTGGCGCTTTGTACTTGGCGCAAGCCTGCGCACGGAGTATGTGCATTGAGTGAACATGTGCGTATCACATCGATCACTGTCATGAGGATCCGGGCCAGTGTCCTCTCTGAAGGTGTTCTTGTTTGCCCTTGTATCACGTGACTCTCAAGCCTTTGCTTCGTTTAACCTGCAGAGCCTCTACGCCGGCCGCAAAGATCGCGGCAGCGTCGCATTCCAGGCTGCCATCGAAGAGGTACTGTTTTCGAAGCTGTTGCCAAACCAGTCTCTGTATACACCAAGCACTGCTGCTACCCACCTGTCCTGTCCACAGCAACCAGTGTTGTAAGCGCACCTAGAGTGTAGCGGCCTTGGTGGTGTGCACACTTGACTGTAGTCTTTCTGCAGGTCCTGCTGGTCGAAAGAGGCTTCAAGGCTGCGTTGCAGGGTGCTTCAGAAGACTCCCTTGAGGTGACTTCCTGGCCCAGACACTGCGCCGGCTATGTCTGCCATACCACTTGTATTTATCTGTAATCTTATGTGCAGGGTGGAGACCTGCAGTCTGACGCTCCAAGTTGCAGCAGCTGTGGCATAACTCTGAATCAAGCTGAGCTTGAACATACAGAACAGCATGAGGGCCGCTGTGGCAACTGCCAAAAACTGTATGAAAACAAGAATTATTGCCCTGTCTGCAATAAGGTCAGCCTGGCAACCTAGCTATATTACAATCTGCAGTGCACAGTTTGGTACAGGCACACAGGCACATTCAGATTGCTGATACCAATCTGGTTTAGACAATTACCGAATACATGAAGCTGATACATTGTGGTTGTACTTGTCCCAACTCCTTGCACACTTCTTCAGACCAAACCTGTTTGTGCATACAAGATGCAGTCTCCAGTACATCCATGTCACATGCGACCCTACAATGATGCAGGTCTGGTACCAAACTGACAAGAACATGGTGGGTTGTGATACCTGTGTGTTCTGGGTCCACACTCACTGCGATGCCCTGGCTGCCAAGGCAATCAACAGCACTTCAGATGAGCCCTACCATTGTCCTCAATGTCGAGAAAAGACCTCCACCAAGAGCAGGCTGGCAGCCCTCAGGAAGGCAGAAGATGAAGTGCGCAAGGCACAGCCAAAGAAGCCACGCACTGCGTACAACTTGTTCTCAGTGGAGATCCACAAGTAAGCAGATCATCAGTTTGCCATGTGGCTTCTCGTGCAAGATCGCCAAAATCGATACGTCTTGCTCAGCTGCGTGCCCCTCTTGTCCCCTGATTTGTGGATTGGTTGTCACTAGTAGATCAGGTTTCAAGGACGTCACCATGCATGCATTTGGGTTGCGCTGACAGCAAGCTGCAGCTCAGACTACATGCTGGCTGCACTCCTCCTATCTTGTACACATGAGAGCATGTTCTGAGAGATGGAGATGCTGCTGAAGGCAGTACAGTGTGGACAATGGGCTGCGCATTGACTTCAAGGACATGGCGAGGGTAGTGGGTGAGACATGGCGCACCTTGACTGCAAGAGAGAAGGCACCTTATGAGGCTGACGCGCGCAAGGAGTCTGCTCAGTACGAGCAGGACCAGAAGAAGTATGAGGAGAAGCACAAAGTGTGGGCGGACCTGCACCACAAAGCAAAAGCTTCAGGTCAGTCTTCGAGCTCTCATGCACATCACCCATTTGACTCATGGAATTCTGTCAAGCAGCCAAGGTATGCATATGCAATCACAACAGCAAAACAGGAACGTGTGCTGACTATATCAAGCTAACTGTGACAGCTATCATGAGCCTGTCGTTCACATTAACGCCTGGTGTAGGGCTCATCAAAGTGGAGAATGGAGCGATGCCCCCACCCAGCACCACTATCAAAGCCGCAGCTCCTGAGGCAGCAGCTGCGGATGATGACAGAGCCGGCACCTCCCCCAAGCCAGCTGCCAAAGCTGTCAATACAGACACAGCTAAAAAGGTGCGCTCTCTGCAATGACTTTTTTCACCAAGCTTGGTCAATTCTGTTTCGGCCAGCTGAGTCATTGTCTTTAATGCAATACAGTTCTGCATCCTAAAAGTGCTCAAATGTACTTGAGCTGCAGCAGTGTCTGCTGCTGGGGTCATGTCATACAGACCGCGAGCTTGAATGGCTTGGATTGAGGCTTATGACTGTTGCTATTGTGCTGGTGGAGCATCAGTATGTTGCTCCATGTTTGCTGCCTGGACTGAGCTGACAGCCTTGGTCTTGGACTATTCTACTGCCAGCAGCAAAGAGCTGAGCTGAGCGTGTTTGCTGTGCAGATCATTGTGATGTGCAATGGCTATCGTGGCGTCTTCCTGCTGGGCCTTCAGCGCGTCATCTGTATGTGCACTGACTGCTGCAAGAAACCCGAAGCAGAGCGTGAGTTCAGCTGCACCCAGTATGAACAGCACTGTGGAGCTGGAGCAGCCAAGAAGTGGAAGGCATCCCTCAGGATTGAGCCAGGCTCTGTGCCTGAAGTCCCAGAAGGTCTGTCACATAACATTCATGACGAGCTCAAACTTTGGTCCTGTGACAAGTTGCCTCAATCCTGTTGTAAATGTCTCTACCATGCAACAAGCTTCTGACAGGTGCTTGTTGGTTCTTGCAAACTTGCATGGCCACATAGTTGTCAAAGTCAATTTATAGGATTTTGCTGTGCTGATTGGTGGTGACTCAGCTGGGTGATCATTTCTAATCTAAATGTGAATGGCAAACTGAGCTGTAGTCCTGCACCATGGCCTGTTCCAGCAAGCCGAGTCTTGCAACAATGACAAGCTAAGTCCAAACATACATGTATTGTGTGAGTATTGTACCAGTGCAATGATTATTTGCCGATGGTCATGTAGGGAGCCATCCAATGCAAGTAGGTAAGTGGCTGGACCAGCAAGGCATTGACGTGAAGCCATCTGCTCGGCCCAGTGCTGCGCCTGCAGCGCTGCCTCTGCTGCCCGCCCACAAGGCCACTGAGAAGCTGCTGGCTGCTGTTTATGCCCCTTGGAATGACATTGACAATGGCAAGCATCACCCTGTCAAGGTAAGGTTCTGGCCCTTCTTTGCTTTCACCCACAATGCGTGAGCCCTGCTTAGCTCCAGACCGTGATCAGCATTCGGCTTTACTCCTTTTCAGACACAAACCCCTGTGGAAACTGAATGTATTGTTTCTCTGCCTATGGCAATGGCAGCCTGTGGCAATGGCAGCATTCAATGATGTGCACAGTGAGCAGGCGGCAGAGTCACAGGCGCACTGCAAGTGTCCGGCAGGTGCGCAGTCGCAAAGGTTGGTGAGACGCCATAGCTGTGTACAGGTGAGGTGGGCTGGTGACAGATGCACAGTGTGCGACAGCGATGTGGACTATGACCAAGATCAGCTGGTGAGCTGTGATATGTGCGGCATCACGGTGCACCAGTCTTGCTACGGGGTGCAAGAGCTGCCGGGCGAGGATGACATGTGGCTCTGCAGAGCTTGCGAGCTCAAGGTAACCTCCACTCAATGACTCATCCCACTGCATCGGCTCATGTTGCCGGGGTGCAGTGCTGACCACAGCAAGCCTGGATGTTTGCTTGCATAGGTATCGCCTCAGGGCACACATCATCAAAGCTGACATGTGCATGTTGTCTCTGCAGCAATGCTGGTCATGTCAAAGGACCGTAACATGCGATGAGCAGCTGCCAGCAAACAGTCCAGCCTGCACATGGGCATAGCAAGCAATTATGCAAAGCATGCCTGGGGTCATGAGCGTTCTCCATGAGATGTCCTGACTCACAGCTGCCACGCACGCAGGATGACAGCAAGCCACCACAATGCTGCCTGTGCCCTATCGAGGGGGGTGCTTTGAAACCCACAACAGAGCCGGGGCTGTGGTGCCACGCCACATGCCTCCAGTGGATCCCTGAGGTCAGCGTGGGGGATGACCGCCGCATGGAGCCTGTGACTCACATACGCAGCATCCAAAAAGAACGCTGGGAGCTCAACTGCTGCATCTGCAAGTCAGTCACTTCCCTGCTGCATGTCGCTCCAGCTGCCCATGTCTCTGTGTGGTGGTCTTGACAACTATGTTCAACGAGGACACACGAGCCAAAGCATCTTCCATTCCACGATTATGCACATTTGCAATGCAGTGCGACTGCATGTTTAAGCTCAGCTAGGCAGCTCACCCAAGCAACAACTGCCCCCATCAGGGCTTGATCCTGCTGCCCCCTTCTGAAGCCCTGACGTGAAAAGGTCAGCTTCTGCTCTCGGGGGGGCTTGAATATTTTGGCTGACATGCTTGTTGTCCAATATAGGCAGCGAGTGGGGGCCAAAATCCAGTGCAGCAGCTGCTATACAGCGTACCACCCCTTGTGCGCACGCATTGCTGGGCTGTACATGAACATGGTGGATGCCAGCGATGGGCAGGAGGATGGGGCTGTGCGCCTCATCAGCTACTGCCCCAAGCACTGCACCCCCCACCCTGAACTAGCAGGTATGTGCTGCTCCTGCCACTGCTATTCCTTCACATCTGTTTGCATCCACGCCTGTCATGCAGTCCTTTGTCTCAGGCAAGTCAACCCTTGAGCCTGCTGTCTGCCAGCACCACTACAGTTTGTTCAGTGCTTGTGATCTCAACCCTGGGAATGGCTGACTGTCTCACCATGCTACTGGTTCACTTGAAGTATGACACATGGCAGAGTGCACAGCCAGACTGTTTGCCTCTTTGGTCCAGGCACTAGCCGCAGTGAGAGCGTGCATGTGTGTATCTGCAGGAGTGCAAGTTGTGAAGCAAGGTGAGGAGGAGGAGGGCGAGGACGACACCAATGGGCTTTGGAATGGGCAGCCCTTCAGGCCTTTACCCACTGTCACCCTTCCAGACCTGCCAGCAGGCTGTGCCAGGGCCATGTCACTCAAGGTACTGCCTTCTACATCTTTTGGTGATAGCTACTGCTACACAAATCATTCACTTTTCAATGATGCCTGATGCGTCTCAATGCAGGGCCTTGCTCAGTTGACAGCACTGGCTGTCATGACTCGGCTTCTCCTTATGCTATGTATCGCTGACTTGCATATGCTGTGCTTGCGGACCTACTGCAGCGTACTCTAAATGAGCATACATGATGAATGAGATTTTTACTGAGTGCCTGCAGGGTTGGGAGCGTGGTTCACATGGAACAGGTATGGGCCACACCACCAACAAGGGGTTCTGGATCCCAGAGAAACCTGTGGCCCCTCCCCAGGAGGAGATGCTGGCCCTGCCTGAGCCCCCCAAGGGCCGGGGTGCAGGGGGCCGACCCCCCAAGAAGCACAGAGCCCCTGCTGCCCCCAAGGTCCCTAAAGGGCCAGGCAGGCAGCCCAAAGCCATCAAGCTGGAGGAGACTGATCAGGAATCACAAGATGAGGAGCCACCTGTGGTACAAAACCAGATCATCTGTTCTTGATCCCCTGTGTGGTGCTTTGGGTGTCAGACCAGTCTGTGTTGCCTGACATCAAGATGCATCACAAGATGCCAGTCTGACTCTCACACAGCAATAGGTCTGGGGCTCATGCTAACTCACATTTACCCCTCACATTGCATTGCCACAATATGTCGGCAAGCATCCTCACACCTGTCATAAAATGTTGCTGCTAATGCTGCTGCTGACATGGCTGTCGTGACACTTGGCTTTGCATGACCTGTGTTGCCAGCATAGTACCATTTGTGACTCTCTGAAAGTCTTGGCTGCAGGCAGTAGAGCTGATTCCACTACCAGAAGGGGTACCAGAGGTGCTTCATGTGACCTGCAATGGCCGAAGCGGGCTGCTGCTTGTGCGTACACAAAGAGTGCAGCATGGAGAGTCCGAGATCAGTGCCTCCAAGTTTGAGCAAGTGTGTGGCAAGGGGGATGCCAAGAAGTGGAAGTGCAGTATCTGGACTGAAGCCAAGGATGGCTCTCAAGACATGGTAGGATCTATCATAGCAACTGCAATTGGGTTGTAGGTGAAAGATGTATATGGCACTTGCTCTGTCAGTGTACACCCCTTGAGTGCAGCTTCACATGTAGGAATAGTACATGTTGGCGTGCAGAGTGCGTTTCTGTGGGCAAACCTTGCCAATACCTAGCGTAAAATGGACAAATGACCGCAGGGGTGTCGTGCAGGCAACATGCTGGGGTTTCCAAGCTGTTCACACTGCGCCTTAGACATGCCCTGTAATTCTAGCATCATGCCTTCGGTTGTTGCCAATGCATGGGCAGAGCCCACTGCTGAGCTGTTGCAGCAGCTCGTGAGGCAGGCAAGACTTGACAAGCATGTTCTGCATGCAGATGATGCAAGAGTGGCTGGCACTGCATAAGCTGGATCGCAAGCAGTTGGCGGCTCTGGCTGGGAATGCACAGGCTGCCCAGGTGTATGAGGCCTACCTGCACCAGACTGTCCAGGAGGTTATGGAAGACCTGCTGGCAGACTTTGATGAGCCTCAGCCTGAGCCTGCTCAAGGTAGTAGTCAAGTCAACCTGGCAGTTGCTGCGACCTCTGAGGCTGTTGCTGTCTTTCGCTGTTGCTGCCCCTTGTGTTGCAGCACAACTCGCCTGTTTTCCTGCTACAGCTGGTGACCCTGTAGCTGCTCAGGTGTTACTGCTGAAAAGAGGTGTTTCTAGCTGTGGCGGTCATGCTGCTGCTGCTGCTGCAGCTGCTGTTGCTTGCGCTACCTGCAGGACTGTCAACATTGGTTTCACTGGCTGTGTTGCTAATGCTTGGGCTCAGCCTGATAGCATGATTAGCAGCATTCTAGTACAAGCAAGCACAACGCTGTGTAGAAATATGGAAATATGGGATGCAACACAGATGCTGCTGATGTCAGTGTTTACTGCAAGTCGTAATGATTGTAATCTTTTGAGTCAGCATGTAACCTAAGTTTGATGCATTCAGTCCATGTAAAAAGATCAAAAGCGGTCCCTGACTGGTGGTATGATGTTGCGCAGATATGTCGGTGAAGGGTGAGGACAAGCCTGAGCAAGATGTGGCCAAGCTGAATGTGGCAGATGCTGCCCCCATCAAGCATGAGCACCACACAAACTCTCATGACCAGCAGCAGCAGCAGTCATCAGTGCGCATGACAGCAGCAAGCGCTGAAGTGGATCCGCTGCAGAATGGCCACCCTGCAGATCTGGAAGCTCGCCCTCAGCTGTTGGACTTAGCACTCTCAGGACCAGCATCTCTTGAGGCTCTTGACAAGACTCAGGGCAGAAGCATGTCACAGCAGCCTCAACATGAGGCAGGTGGCGGCTTAGCTCCCACAAGGGTGAGGGGTCCCGCGCAAGGTGTAGTCAATGGGCAGGCGCATTGGGCACAACATGGCCAGTTGCTCAGTGCTGACCCCACAGCAAAGGGCAGCTTGCGTGTGGGTCATGTCCCGACAATGGGAAGCAATCACGAAGGCTTACAGTCAGGCGCGCAGGCAGACACTCCCATGAAAGAGGCAAGCACCGTCAATGTGGGCACTGCGAGTGCAGTCAAAGATGAGGATGTACAGCAGGGCTCAGGTGTTGGCTTTCAGGAGGAGGACAGTCCGATAGTAGAGGTGGATGTCATGGATCCTGTGAATGCCTACGTCAAGGTCGAGAAGGAGCCCTTGGCTTGGCAGCCCACCAATCTTGAGTCTGGACAAGCAGCTGTGAAGATAAATGTGGATATGGGACACAGACAGGCCTCACCGCCTGCTCATGCAACTTCATCAGAGCTTGGTAAGGTTACTGCTGGTCATTGTCAACCTTTGTACATCAGCAGATGTTGTACGCTGTGTTAGGAGTGAAGGTCGCGTTTGCACTCACCTTGTTGTGCTGTCCGTATGCAGCTTTCTTCTGCAGCGTGTTGTCTGCATGGCAAATACCGCATGACTGTCTGCATTCAAGACATTGTGTTGTGTTGAAAGAGCTGGCGATGTGCATTCTGCTCAGCTTGACTGCTGCAAAGCCCAGTGATGCTAAAATCTATACTAGAGAGCGCGGGATTTGCTTCCTCTCACAGTTGAGCCAGCCAGGCCTACCCCGCCTGCACCCCAGCCTGTACCCTCCACCCCACCCTGTCCAGCATGACTGCAGCTTGCTTCTCCTGCACCTGACCTATGGCATCCCCAGCAGCTTGCAATTTGCAACGCCGTGATATGGTAGTCCCCAGCTGTGCTCTCATTTTGTGTTGCCCCACTGGCTGGCGAGGCTGTGTGAGAAGCAAGGCTCACTGAAAGTTGTGTTATGAGAGCTGAGGGCTGCAGTAAAGACAAGCTTCTGTGACATTGAACCTTTGCATAAAGTTTGCATTCAGGGCACAACACATCCGAGGCATGGTCTCACTTTGCCATTGCATGCCTCTTGATTAGCGCATGAGATGTCATCACTCCACAAAACGTAATAGATTTCAAGCCAAATCTGACTGCAGCTATGCAGAATTCGTTGTGATGGTGATGCTTCAGGATCCTTGCATTGTACTGCAGAAGTGGCGCCGAGACGCAAAAGGTCCCGGAGCCAGGAAGACACTCCAGCACTGAATGGAGACCTCAAACGTCAAAAATCTGCTTCTGTGCCACGTCCAGGTGCTGTTCTCGCACCACAACCTGGCTTTTCTCCCCTGACTGTGTCATCCAATGTACCTCTACATGCACATTGTATGCAAGCTGAGACTGAGCCCAACTTTGCCACTCATCTGCTTACCAGGACCTCTCACAGAAGGTTGTACTCCTGCTGATGTGCAATTTCTGCTGCTGGAGTGAGCACGCGTTTTGCTTGTCAGTCTGGTGCACATTGCTAGCAAGCCAATGAGCCTGCAGCAACAGGCACAAGCAACTCAGATCCATTGTCAAACAAGCAGGGATCCCACCTGGGTTGTGGCAAATGCAGACTTTGGGATTGAGATGCCGAGGGAGCAGCCTGAGGCTTGGGTGGGTCAGAAGTGCAAGGTGTTCTGGCCAGATGATGCTGAGTGGTACGATGCTGTGGTGCGTGCCTACGACAGGAGCAATGGCAAGCACAATGTGTGGTACTCCTATGACCAGCAGGTCAGCTTTACACTCCTTCCCCTCATCCATGTGCATTGCAGCTGCCATGTTGCGCTCAAGCTGGCATCTGAAGATGGTGGCTACAGTCACCCTAATCCCATAGTGATGATACTGTTTGATAGTCAGCTGCCAAAGAGCATCAACCTGTGCACAAGTCACAAGCATGCCAGCTGTGAAGCAAAAGCTCACAACTGCTTCCATACCTGTGCATCAAAACTGATTGCAGGCATGAGGTGTTGCCTTTACTGCAGGGTGAATGGATTGACCTGGGAGCAGAAGTAGATGCCCAGCGGGTATGCTGGGTCTCCTTTCTGCCAGGAAGCAAGCCGAAGCACATCCAGCCAAAACCAGAACCACCTGAGCTCAAAGCAGATCCGTGCGAGGCCAGTCAGACTGCCCCATGTACTGACATAGTGCTGGCTCAAGACACTCAAGCGACACCAGATGAGCAGCAGCAGCAGTTAGTGGTGCAGGGCAAGGCAGCGGTGGGTCAACAAGTGGCCATCTGGTGGCCAGATGATCATGCTTGGTACCATGGCAGGGTACAGGGCTTCCAGACAGCAAAAGGAGAACACCTCGTGCACTATGAGGATAATGAAGTGGAGTGGCTGAATCTTGGCAAAGAGATTGTGCTTTGGAAGGACTTGCCTGGCCGACCCATCACACCCATTGGTCGAGACATACCAGCAGATGCTGTGGCCACAGCTGTGGCAGTTGCTCCACCGCCGGTCGCTGAGACTGGTATGCTTAGCTTGGCGGCAGCAGCGCCCGCAGCTGAAGAGCCGGCTGCCCCAGCTGTGGCAAGGGGGCCTGTGCCTGACACAGTGCCTATAGTCTGCAACAGCAGCCGCGCTGTCTTTGATGTCAAGCGCACATGCATCCTGCTGGGCGAAGGGCGGGAATGCACCCCTACCGAGTTTGAACGCTTGGCAGGAAAAGGTGCCAGCAAGAAGTGGAAAGCCAGCTTGAGGGTGGACAAGGGGGGTGGGGTACCTGGCCCTACCATGGGAGACTGGTTGGTGGATGCTGGTCTTGACACTGCTAAGGCTGCTAGGCCCAAAGCTGCGCCTGCTTTGCATGCTGCCAGGCGGCAAATTGTATCTCGAGAGCGCTTTGGCAACCAAGCTGCCAAGCCACAGGGCAAGCAGGTGAGTAGCTTGTTGTATGCTGCTGTTTGTTGCTAACATCCTGTCTGTTTGCCCTTGTCACCTACAGTCTGTCTCACAGCTGTGCTGACTACACACTGGTCCACTGGTGATTCTGAACCTGTCCATCTTTACTGCATGTACTGGATGCAGTCACATTATCAGACTTGCACATTGACTCTACTGATGCATCCCATGCACATGTTCTGTCACCCTGCATGTTTCAGTGTGTATGTGTGGACGATATAGGTCATGTGGTACATAGCATCATGGTGGGTGATGCACTGCAGGCGCACAGGGATGGCTGCATGTGCATCATCTGCAAGCAGGCCCGCCGTGTGGGTAAGACATGGGGGGGTATGTCAGGCATGCCGGGTGGCCCCAAGTGGCAGGGGCCCATGATCACTGGGGGCGGCAGGCAGGGTCAGCCAGTACCCCGCTTTGGCAAGAGGGCCTTTTTGCATGCCCTGCCACATCTGGTCTGTGGACCTCTGCAACACAAGGTAGTCTACCTGCCTTCTGCCTCTTGTTTTGCTGCCTTCTGTCATGCTGACACTACTGGCCTCCAACCGTGCAATGTGGCATGCCCAAACATGTCTGCACTGCAAAGGGTGCGCATCATCCGGATTGTCACATGGTTCTCAGGCAACGTGCGGTCAAACGCTGCAAGGAAAGCGCAAACGGCAGGCAGCTCAAAGAAAAGCAAATTGCATTGAATCTACTGTAAATGCGTTAAAAGGCTCGCAAGCTTCTTGACTAAGCCTGATTGGTACGTAATTGTTAGGGTAATGTCAGTGCTCAGACCTGTCAATCTATCCTGACTAATATGTGCCTGAATGACACAATGTATGCTTTAGACTTGACCCCAGTGTCTATCTATCATGCATGGCCGCATGGAATGCAGGTATGGAAGCTGCCAGAGTCCAAAGCATGGAGCCCAGATGAGTGGATGGTGGCCAAGGGACACCAGGTGGAGGAAGCAGGTGCCGCCCCTGCTGCTGAGCCTACCCCCTCTGTCAAGCTTGAGGGCACCACCAGACGGGGCAGCCTGATAAGGCAGAGCAGTGCTTCCACCCCCGCAGCACCTGTTGCTGCACATGACGCTGCTCAAGCCAAAGCTGGCGGCAAGGCTGCAGGTACCCCTCATGTTGCTGCAATGCTGCCAAGATTGATGTTTGGCATTGTCTGAAAGGCAGCATGTTCACGCAGAAGCATCAGTGTCTACTGGAACTGTTGTCTGCCAGTTGCTGGGTTGGTAAGCTTCTTGCTCAGAATGGGAGGTCAGTTTCACTTGAGTACAGGCTTTGCACAGGGTCTTGATGCAACGAGCCACATGCAGGTGGTATGTTTCAAGCTGCACATGGGCAGTACAGCCATACTGCAGCATACTGATAATGTGTGTAATCTGTGCAGGAGGCAAGGCAGTTGGTGAAAGGAAGGGGATGACCATGAAGGAGCGGCTGCAGAAGTGCCAGCAAACAGAACGGCAGCGCATCACCTTTGGCAAGGTCAGCTCACGCCTGATCACATCTCACATGGTCTCACATGGTCACTGGACACCAACCGTTTGCACATACCGTCAAGCCTTGACAAGGCAGCCTTGTGCAGGCCATGTCAAACTTGGGAAGTGCAAAAATTGCGTGTCATCTTTGCAGGTGCTCTCACACATCATGTCTGCCCTCGTGCAAGCAGTGCTGACATGAGAACAATCCCAATCCGCTGAACCCATCAGTTACGCTCACTGTACAAGACAGCTGCTGCTATGCAAGCAATGTTGGCTGGTGAGGTGCGACGCCAAGCAACACAACATGTTCAGATGGTGACTGCCTGACATGAGTGTTGCAGTCTGGGATTCATGGCTGGGGCTTGATAGCACGGGCAGAGATGAAGCAGGACAGCATGGTGGTGGAGTACCGGGGGGACCTGCTGCGCCCCAAGATGTCTGATGACCGCCAGAAGCTGTACAACCGCATTGCCAAAGACTGCTACCTGTTCAATGTGAATGATGACGTCGTCATAGATGCCACCATGAGCGGAGCTGTTGGCCGCTTTACGGTGAGTGTTGAAGACAGTTTGTGGTTTCTGCTGGCGATGTGTGTGCTTCCATGCGAGTGTCCATGTGTTTATTGGCCTGGCTCCATGTGACTTTGCATGGACTTCAAACAGGCCAGAACACACCGTATATGGTTCAGTTGCTATCAGGTGACAGCGTCGTGTATGATTTTGCTGCTGTGATGTCAACAGGGTTACCAGGATGCGTATGCCTGCTGCACATGACAAGATGTTGTACAATTTCTTTGTTATTCAAATCAATTGCAACAGCAAGATAGCCATGTCAGATAGGTGTCCAAGCTATGTTTGGAATGATGCAGAATCATTGCTGTGCGCCCAGCATGTACACCAAGGTGCTTGAGGTGGAAGGAGAGAGCCGCCTTGTCTTCTTTGCACGCACAGACATCAAGCCCGGTCAGGAGCTGACCTATGACTACAGGTAACACCCAGCCTGGTGATAACAGTATAGGCAGCTGCCAAATTCCTGCAGTAAATGCATCGATAAAGCCTGATGTACAGCCTAGTTATTGCTTGCTGTATGCCAGGTTATGTGGTGGTTTGAGCTGATGAGCAGTGATCTGTCATTCACTGGTGGCATGGGTGTCATGTGTGCTTGGCACTATGACTGCAGCCCAACATCGCCTTGCAAGCTTGCCTTTGATGAATCACTACAAGCATAGTGCACCTGCAGGCTTGTTCAGCAAACCAGGGTATATACTGAATGGTGATGTGGCTGTGCAGGTTCAAAGAAGAGGAAGGTGATGACAAAGTGCAATGCAAATGCGGAGCACCCAACTGCCGCGGCACCCTCAACTAAGACAAGGCATCTGCAATGTATGATTGCATATACAACAGTCCAGCGCCTGTGCCAACAGGGCTGTTTGACAGCAGCACTTTTTCCTGTGGCGTCATCGACATGGCATGGACGTGACATATAGCATTGAGTGCACCTGCTGCGGATGTGTGTGCTGGTACAGCGTAAGATCAACACTGGGGGAACGAAGCGGCGTATTTCAGCTCGAGCTGAAGTGCATCGAACTACCAATAGCTGAAGTGGCCTTCAGGTCGGGTCGAACGGTGTCAAGTTAATCGATGTAATTACATGGCTGAAGACTAGCTGATCTTGACTGACGTTCTTTTTCTACATTTTTTTCTAAAACAGGCTGAAGCCAGCTGAACTCTTGAACCTAACTTGCTGTAGCTAAAACAAGCTGAAGCATGTGCATCACCAAAAACATGCTGAAGTAAGTGGTCAACTGCACACAAATTCATGCAACTCATCAAGCTGACTTGCATGCATCTATCACAAAGACTTACAGTGGTCGTCAAAAGTCTGTATCCAAAATCAGTCCTTGCTTAGCAGAACAGTTCGTGTGAGATGACAGCTTAATCTGACTGGCGGTACGGCCAGGTAGGCCTAGTAAACCATCGAACGCGTGTGTAGGTGGGACCAGTGCGGCAGATATTGTCCGTAGCGCTAGCTGCAGAGCTTTGACCCTGACTGTGCGTTGACCTAGGAAACCTGTTGTCAGCAGAGGGCAAGTTTGCTGCACAGCAGCAAGCCAAAGCCATAGGTAAGCAGGCCTCAAGAGGGCAGTGCTGTCTGTAAAAACAGGCCAGCTTTCTTTTGTAGTATCCAGTTTGTGCAGCAAAGCAGTGTGCTGTTAGCCAGAGCATTTTCACAGAAGACAAGGAGTTTGCTTGTTGAGCAAGCTTTGCTGTCAGTTGAAGCAAAGCTTGTGCAACCAGCAAGCCCCTGTTTTCAGTGCAATCACTTGCAGGTGCCAGAAAATATGCCAGAGTGGTTGCTATTTGACTTTTTGACTTTGACGGCAGACAAAGACAAAGACAATCCACACCTCCGCTTACCTGCGCCTGCGGCTGCGCCGAGGCAAAGCAAGTTGCTATACCCCTCGCTGACAGCTGAACTCTAAAGCTATTCCTTTCAAACTTGATCACGTAATTCCCAGTGATCAGCTGACTCACGATACCATGGCAGTTGGGGGTGCAACAAAATGCTGCAATGTACAGCAATGCACATGTTTGGATGCAGACTTTTGACTGCTGCTGTACAGCTATCACTGCTCTGCTCAAACCAATATAGAACAAGAAAGACGCTGAACTCTAGGTGTAGCCTAAAGATGAGGCCTACAGGTATGCAGCTACAAAGCATCTAAACAAAACATCTGCTTCTGGTCATACCTCTGGTAGGGTGATCCTTTCAGACAGCATGCATGTTGCAATAAGTTGATGTGGAGTATGAGCACCAAAGATGATATGCAGGCTGATGACAACATTTACTTCTGATCCTCCTCAGGACAGTGTTGGCAGCAGCATGCATGTGTTGGGCAAATCGTTTGTAGGCACAACAGCATCCTCAGACAATTTGCACTTGTGTAGTCACAGTTTGCTGGCAGAAGCATAACCAATAAATGTACCAGCATCTTTTGACTGTGGTGGTGTGATTTCCCTTATAGTGACTACATCTTGCAGGAACCTGCAGGACATTTTCTCAGCAAACCTTTGACATAGTGACTGCTGCAACACTCAGCCTTCACAACCAATTGAAATGTCGTTCCAGAGCCAAGCCAAGCCAAAACTTGCCTGAAATACGTCAAAGCTGTTGCTACACTATACATGCTGCCAGCATGTACATTCTACAACCTACAACCTGCAATCTACCTGTACTACACTCTGCAGTTTCGAAACTATATACACAAGCTAGATCCACGACCGGCCAGGGCCTGTTCTTGTGACCCTCTACTCCTCCCTGCTCGTAGAAGCTCCACTACTTGGGTCTGCAACATATCAGTAGCCTCAGCATGGGCCAACACTACCAGTACACTACACTGCTGCACTTGCAAGCCTGAACAAACAATGCAGTGTCCTTTGGGGCAGAGAGACACACAAACTGACAGTGCATGGTGCGTTTGCAATCGAGACTGTCACATGTCAAATACACAATCCGAAAGCCTGAAGCGTACCGCTCTTAAAAGCTTTCTTGACAGTCTCCAGCTGATAAGCACCCTGGCCCTGCAACCAGTGGTCAGCAGCCTTGCTGGGCTGGTAGCTGAAGTCTAGGTTCTTGGCCCTGTGCTCCTCCCTGGCCTTGCTGATGGTCCCATACTCCGCATCACGCTTGGCAATCATGAGAGGGTCTGCTTGGCCGTCTTCAGAGAATGCCATCATCAGCTGTGGTGGACCTGACACATTGCAGCAGCCATGTCACTGTCTGCATGAGACCGTGCTAAGATCATTGAATCAGCACCTAGGCAGCAGCTGTACAACTAACACCACTCTGTGCCAGCTGATACTGGTCCACTCCCAACAAATGAGCTGCACATGGACAAAGAGTCCTGGTGAGCCCCTAGCACAGCACATGTGCACATGACTGGTGACCTTGGGGGAACAGCGTTGTGCAGTCACAAGCAAGGACACCCTGAGATAAGGGCAGCGACAGCAGCGTGGAGCCATAAGTGCAGAGGCAAGAATGCAGGGGGAGGGGTGTACCTAGAGGCAATGTGTCGCCACGGTCCACCTGCCAGGTGTGGAAGGTCTTGCCGTATGTGTTGATCAGCTTCTTCATCTCCAGATCTTCTGCCAGGACTGGCACCCTAGGGGCCTGCAACATGGTAAGACAGCATGAAGCTCCACTTATGCATCACTAGTCATCAGGGTGGAGAACACACCCCAGGTCTGGGCAGCCACAGCAGCTTTCCATAGCAAGACAGCAGCAACAGTTTCCAAGTGTACTGGGACACAAAGACAGCAAGCTTGAATATGAGCAGTGTAGTCTCAGCTATGCATGCAGTGTTGGGTGAGCATGCCATGCCAGGTCCTGGTGCCAGGTATAGCTGCACACCCACAAGCTGTATGTGCCACACTGCCGTGAACTCCACAGCTAGCATTGGCTGTAAGACAGTATCGCAAGTGCTTTTTCACACCTGCAGTGTGCCAGACTGGACCTCATACTTGTGGCTGTGCCAGTAGATCTTCTCCTCCTCAGGCAGGCCCTCAAAGAGCTTGCTGGAGATGATGTACTCCAGCCCAATCAAGCGTGCATTGGGCTTGTCTGAGTCATAGATGACACACTGGCGCACATCCTCATTGGGGCAGGCACAAAAATGGTGAGCCTCCACCTGCAGCCAGCAAAATGCAGTGTCAGACTTGTGTTTCCCACCCATTGCATGGCATATTGATTAAGTTTCTGCTTGACCAGACACAGCTTAGTACTGAGCTACCTACCTAGCTGCTATATACACAATACTGTACCGTCACTGACGTATGAATGCTGGAATGTACAGTCGTTCCTAGTGAGGCTTTCAGCTTGTGTGTGGTGAGCTCATGCAATGCTGACCTGTCTGGTGATGTCATGAGCATAGAAGTGGAAGCCACAGACATGCTGGTGGATCTTGGAGAAGGGGTCGAAGCGCTGAATAGCCGCCTCAGCTGTCTCCATCACCTTGCCATGCACACTCTGAGGTCGCCCTGGGATATCCTCAATTTTGGATGCCTGCAAGCATCACAAGTGACCAGGTCAAAGCTGCTGTGCAAGACCTGCAGCATCTGCATGACTGTTTGGCCCAATCACCATGCAGATCATGTAATTTGGCAGTACAATACACTGCCAACTGACACAATGTACTGCAACTGACACAGTGTGACTGTACAGATCAAAGACTTGGCATCTGTACAATTACAGATCACGCAAAACAGGCTGTAGCTGAAGCTCAGGCACATGGTGTTGCTGGGCATGAGCAGGCGGTCATGCAAGGTAGTGCAGGTATGGGCTGCAGCAGTGACCTGAGGACCAGTGCTAGTGGTAACACCAGCCATCTGGGCAGGCAGCTCCTCAGCCTTCTTTGTCAAGCCGACCATCTGGCCTGCACACCACCAACACATGCTATGTACATTGAGAGGGTGTGTTGACTGCAGCTTCTGCTTGCACCGCAGGCTGACAAACTGATGTGCAAGTGAGTGAGACTGAGCCGGCTGAGTCTTGTTCCGAACCCACATGGCATGGGCAGTTCTGCTGCCTTCAACAGAAGACCTCACTGCAGAGGTCTTGGTGAAGGCGTGGATGGTGGAGCAATGCAGCACCTCTGAACAGACATGACAATGAAGTCAATGCAGAGGACAAGGACGGCCTTACTTGCTCTGGAAGCAATGCTGCCAGCAGTGTTGACGGCACTGCCAGTTGTGCGGCCCACCCCACGGAAAGCAGCCTCGGTCAGGCTCTTGCCAAAGCCAACAGTAGTGCTTGCCGTGTTGACAGCCCATCCAACAGCTCCTTGACTGGCAGGCTGGCCCTTAGCCTGCGCCCCTTCCCCACCAGGTGTTTCGTCAACTGCAAACGCAAAGCAGTAGTTCTGGTGACTTGTCACATCAAGCATGCTATGGTGTTCATATTGGGGGTTTTGCTGCCTTGCATTGACAGAATTTCAGCGCTTCTATAGTGTTCTGCCCAGTAACTTGGCTGCCTTACATTGACCGCAAGTTAATGCATCTGCAGTATACAGGCGAGTGAGTTGGTAAATCTTTAAAAATGCTTCTGATTGGGGTAAGCTGGGCGTGACGTTCAAGGAGAGCCTTTGGGGAACGTCAAATACGTGACCTTCAGCATTTGCCTTTTGCTGTTCAGGACAGCAGACCTTAACAGAATCACAGAACAGAACAGAAAATTGGACAGAAATGTTCAAAGGACAGAAATACGGCACCGAGCGTGTACAAACCATGTATTGCAAATGGTAAGCATAATGAGGTTGCCTTTTGGCTGTAAAGGGCAGAACGGTCGAATTGCAGTGGGCAAAATCCAGAAACAAGTCACCAGCATGTACACATTCCGAGCCTTGCAGTCAGTAAGCATGATGCAGCAGCATACCTGCAGCTGCAGCAGTGTCCACTGTAGCCTGCTTAGCAGCATCAGCATAGTCTGCAGTGCTGCCAGCTGCTGTCTGTGCACCCTCCTGTGCAGACTGAGAACCCTCCTGAATTGCCTCTTTAGCACGCTGAGTGTAACCACTGGCCTCATCCTTCACCTCTTGGGCTGCGTCTCCAGCAGCAGGGTTGGCCTGCTCTGAGGCTTCAAGAGCCTTCTCCTGTACAGCATCACCAATGTCTCTAGCCTTCTGTGTCCAGTCATCGCCCTTCTTCTGGACCACGGTGCTGGCATTCTGAGTGCTGTTCTTGGCCTGCTGTGTGTAGTTGCTGGCAACCTGCTGTACAGCTCCAGTGACATTCTGAGCAGTGCTGATGGCTTGTTGACTGTATTGGCCAGCTTTGTCTTGTGCTGACCTCACGCCGCCTGTTACAGCACCCACAATCAGGTCAGAAACTGCTTGCTTGGCAGCTGAAATGCTGCCATAGCGTGATGCCTTGCTGTGAGACGTGTTCACATACACCTGTGCTTCAAGCCAGGATGTCTCATCAGTCACAAGTGGCTCCACACCCCATACTGTAAGGTACTAAATGGAAAATACATGATTGCTCCTAGTTGTTATGTGGCAGCCTGACATGCGTGTGTGCAGGCATTCCTGGTCAGGCACATGCTCGATTATGCAGCTGTCATCTAGACTTGGTTGGTGCAAAGCCAAATGTTAGGGACTAAAGCTGTGATCTGTAGTCCACAGCAATTGAGGCTGTACAAGCTAAAACATACATGTTGACCTGTGTTGTCATGTGTTCCAAGTGTATACCTGTAACAGCATCCTTGGCTTGCTGGTAATAGCTTCCTGCTGTGCCCTGAGCAGACTGTGCCGTGGCTTGGGTCCTATCTGCTGCCTGCTGGCTGTAGTCAGAGGCTGTGCCTTTGGCATCACGGCCAGCCTGCTTGCCCTGCTGACCATACTTGCTTGCTTGGTCCTGTGCTGACTCTGTACTGTTTTGGGCAGAATCCTTGGCCTGTTCAATGAAGTCAGCAGCAGTGTCCTGTGCGCTCTGGCCAGTCTGCTTGGCCTGCTGACCATACTTGCCTGCCGTGTCCTGTGCCGACTCTGCAGTGTTCTGGGCAGTCTCCTTGGCTTGTTGGCCATAGCTTCCAGCAGTGTCCTGTGCGCTCTGGCCAGTCTGTTTGGCCTGCTCAGCATACTCGCCTGCCTTGTGCTGTGCAGAGTCTGCAGTGTTTTGGATAGTCTCCTTGGCTTGTTGGCCATAGCTTCCAGCAGTTTCTTGTGTAGACTGTGCAGTGCCTGTAATGTCAGGCAGCCAAACATTGGTTTGCCATCTGGTGTCAAGATTGCCATCACAAGCATCTGAGAGGAATCTTGGTTGGAGGAGGGACTTACATATGAGCAAGGACAAGGCATACCCCAGCTTACTTGACTGGTTCATGGACCACGCCTTATCAGCAAGGGCAGTGTGTGAACAAGCATGTGGTACCTGTGAGTGTCTCCTTGGCTTGCTGTGCATAGCTTCCCAGAGTGTCCTGTGCAGACTTGACACGGTCCTGGGCGCCGTCCCTAGCTTGCTGAGCATACTTGCCTGCTTGGTCTTGAGTCTGCCCAGCAGTGTCATGTGCAGAGGCTGCTGTGCTTTGGGCACTCTGCTTTGCCTGCTGGGCGTAGTGTCCTGCTGTGTTCTGAGCATATCGAGCGGTACCCTGAGCACTGTCCTGAGCCTGCTGAGCGTACTGTCCTGCGTTATCTTGTGCAGAGCCTGCGTAGTCCTGGGCATTTTCCTTAGCCTGCTGACCATAGCTTCCAACAGTGTCCTGTGCTTTCTGACCACTCTGCTTGCCCTGTTCAGCATACTGTTCAGCAGTGTGCTGTGCTGATCCTGCTGATGCTTGTGCACCCTGCTTGGCCTGCTGACCATACCTGCCAGCACTGTCCTGTGCAGACTGAGCGTAGCTGCCTGCCTTGTCCTGTGCCCACTCTGCAGATCCCTGTGCACTTCCCTTAGCTTGCTGTGCAAAGGCCCCAGCACTCTCTTGAACATACTGGGCAGTTTCTTGAGCGCTGCCCTTAGCCTGCTGGCTGTAGTCCTTTGCCCCTTTCTGTGCAACCTGTGCAGTGGCTTGTGTATTGTTGCTTGCCTGCTGACCGTAGCTACCAGCCGTGTTTGCTGCAGAGCTTTCGTTGCCTTGCATGTTATCCTTGGTGTTACTCACATAGTTGCCGGTCAGGCTCTGTGCTGAGTGTCTGCTGTCATCAGGAGATCTGGCTGGTCCCTGACCAGGTGTGCCGGTGCGGGCACTATCTCCTTGTGGAGCAGCTGCTTGCTGAGCTGCATTGAATGCTGGGTCAGCAGTGTTCTGGCCCAGGGACTTGGTGTCATTCAGGTCTGCAAAAGGGTTGCTGTGTGACACTGGAGTTTTCCAATTGGCTCCACCTTGAGCAGAGCCTGCACATGAACAGATGAATGATGAGGCCGTGCTGAATAATGAGCAGCGACCAGCATAGAGACCAGGGTTAGTGGTTAGCAACAGCAGAAGCAGGTTACCTGTTGACTCTTCATGAGTCAGACCTCGCGTCTGAGAGTTGACAGGGTAATCCGACGAAATAGTCTTGTCGCTCATAATGCCTGCAGCAGAAAAGCGTGCTCCACTTTACCAGCGAGACACTCGTCCGAGCGAAACTACTCGTGCATGCGACAGCGTGCATGCATGGCTGTACAGCTGTACTGGCAATAACACGATGGATGGACATCTGACCGCACGTCAAATGCTGCAAACAAATCTTTGTGTTGCTAAACACGATGGGTGCCGTGACAAATTGTTGTGTAGCAAAGTGTACCTGCAGAAACCGGTCAACGCTGATGCTCTTCTGCGACTGTTTAGCGACGGTCTGATAGCACACAATGTACGATCTCAAAGCTTTGTGTTGTCTTGAGCGAGACTTGCTGAAGTACCGACTGATGTACAGCATGCAAAGGGCCTGCGTCTGCAGAGTAGCTAGCAGGAATTGCGCTGACCATGCAGAAGGGCTTCATCAAGTAAACTTCAGCAATCCGCCCCTTCCTGGCCTTGAATTCAATCCTTCGAAGCTGATGCCTATACTACAGCTCTAGGCATATGTAATGTCCAGCATGTTTGCATTTCCCAGTATGATTACACAGAATGCTATGCCAGATCATGCATGCAGCATGACTCACCATACTAACAGCATGATTGCATGTGCATGGTTCAATTTGAAAGCTCAGAATCCCCATGAATTTTTGAACCACCAGACAAAATACTTGGAAAGGCTGACGCAGTCAGCAGTCTGCAGTCGAAGTCAAAGTCAAAG
>JAABUP010001491.1_pt1 | contig 49109 bp, 44 predicted proteins | sample 5559201 | NCBI WGS metagenome assembly JAABUP01 (sample SAMN10711887, study PRJNA513373) | rock metagenome | isolation source: Antarctica rocks | place: Antarctica | reverse complement strand
CCAGGGCCGGCCAGCACCTGACAGCGGCAGCGAACCACACCCCACCCCGGCCACCGAACCCGAGAAATGCCTACCCCAGCCCACCCAGCCACCACCCTCAAACCTTTCGGCGACAGGCTCGATCACGACGAATCCTCTCCTCCGGTGACCTACGCTCAGGTCATGACCGACGCCCCGGCCCGATTCGTCGCCGGCAAGCCGGACAAGAGCGCCGGCGAGTCACTGGTAGCGCACGTCCCCCCGCAGCCCTCCCTGGCGCAACGCAGCCTCGGCTGGCTCTACGCCGCGATCACCACCAATCCCCCGACCGGCTACGTCGACGCCCTCACCAAGTGGATCGTGCTCACCCGGGCCGCGGTCCTCCCGATGACGATGATTGCCGCGTTGCTCGCCGGGCTGCTTGCCCTGCACGACCCGGGTTTCAACGCGATCGACTTCGGGCTGGCCGCTGTCGGTGTCATGGCAGCCCATATTGCCAACAACGTGATGAACGACCTGTTCGACAGCGACGTCGGTCAGGACACCCCCGACTACCCGCGAGCGCAGTACGCGCCGCACCCGATCTTGTCCGGCCTCACCACCCGCTCGCAGCTGGCCGGGGTGGCTGTCGCGATCAACCTGCTGGACCTGGCCATCGCGGTTGCCTTGACGTTGGCCCGTGGACCACTGGTTCTCGCCTTCGCTGTTGGGGGTTTCCTACTGTCGGCGGCCTACACCGCTCCGCCGCTTCGGCTCAAGAAGCGTGGCCTGGGCGAACTCGATGTGCTGATCACCTGGGGCCCGCTCATGGTCGGCGGCACGTATTTCTCGGCGACCGGCCACCTGCCGTGGCAGATCTGGGTGGCCAGCCTGCCCTACGCGCTGCTGTGCACGGCGGTGCTGATGGGCAAGCACACCGACAAGATCCCCTACGACGCGCCGCTGAGGATCAAGACGGTGCCGGTAATGCTGGGCCGCGAGCGTTCCCTGGTGCTCACGCGGGCGCTGATCGGCGGCTTCTATCTGTTGCTGCTGGTGGCCGTGGGGGTAGAGGCGCTCCCGTGGCCGGCGCTGCTCGGCCTGACCGGCCTGCGCTACGCCGCGAAGGTATGGGGACCGCTGTCGGCCCCGCCGCCGGCGGCGAAACCGGCCGGCTTCCCGGTCTGGCCGCTGTGGTACGCCGCGTGGACCTTCGTGCACACCCGGAATGCCGGCGCCACGTTGATCGTGGGGGTCGGGCTCGCCGCCATCTTCGACGTCGTCGCATTCTGAGCACCCGGGTTCACGGTGAGCGTCATCGGCATCACCGACCCGGAGGACCCCCGACTCGCGGACTACCGGGCACTGACCGACGTGGCGCTGCGGTCCCGGACCGAGCCCGCCTTGGGACTTTTCATCGCCGAGGGCGCGCTCGTCATCGAGCGTGCATGGCGCGCCGGGTACGCACCACGCTCGGTGCTGCTGTCCCGTAAATGGCTGGGCAGCGTTCCGTTGACCGGTGCGGCCCCGGTGTACGTCGCGCCCGAGGCCCTACTGCGGGAGGTGACCGGCTTCCACGTGCATCGAGGTGCCCTCGCGGCGATGCACCGTCGGGCGTTACCGGCCGTGACCGAGCTGCTCGGCGCGCGGCGCCTCGCGGTCCTGGAAGACGTCAACACTCATACCAATGTTGGCGCGATCTTCCGCGGAGCGGCGTCGCTTGGCATCGACGCGGTGCTGCTCAGCCCGTCCTGCGCGGATCCGCTCTATCGACGTTCGGTGCGGGTGTCGATGGGCGCTGTCTTTGCGGTGCCCTACGCGCGGTTCGCCCGCTGGCCGGCCGACCTCGAGTTACTCACCGAAGCCGGTTTTCGCCTCCTTGCGCTTGCCCCGGACGGTGAGCTTGCGCTGGATGCACTACGGCTCGATCCGGCCGCCCGCGCAGCACTCCTGCTGGGCGCTGAGGGCCCCGGACTCACAGCAGCCGCGCGCGCCAACGCCGAGGGGGTGCGGATCCCGATGGCCGCCGGCATGGACTCACTGAACGTGGCCGCCGCGGCGGCGGTGGCGTTCTGGGTTCTCGGCCGGCGTGAGCCGGCGTGAGGCGTGAGCCGGCGTAAGCGTCGAGCGACCGGCTAGAAGCCGGCCTTTGCCAGGGCCGACGCCGCAACCTTGGCCATCTCCTGCGCTCCGGCCGCATTGGGGGTCACCCCGTCGCTGGTGTCGGCTGGTACCCACACCCCGGCCGGGGTGCTCACCGAATCGTGCAGGTCGAGCAGGATGGCGCCCGAGGCGCTGGCGAGCTTTCGTAGCTCGGTGTTCAGCGGGAAGACCGGGACCGAGTTACGCGGCGGCACCGTGCACAGCGCAACCTTCGCGCCCGCATCGGTCGCCGCCTTGATCATCATGCGGAGATTGGCGATGGTCGTCGGGAGGGCCAACTTCTTGGCGGCGTCCGCGCTTCCGCCCATGATGACCACGAGTTGCGGATGCTTGGTCAGCACATCGTTGCCGAAATTGGCGAGCAGATCGTGGGTGGTGATGTCGGCCGCTGCCACGTTACCCAACGAGCTGAGCTTCGCGTCGGCCTTGACAGTGAGGGCGTACCAGGAGCTGTCACCCGCCGTGATCTGATCGCCGGTGGCGATCGTCTGCACCGCCCCCGCCCCAGGACTTTGCGGTCCAGTCGGGGTGCTCGAGGTAGCCGCAGCGTCGGCGCTGGCCGATTCCGTCACGCTCGGCGATGTCGCTGCTGGTCCCGCAGGCGCGACAAACGAGGTTCCACCGGCCGGATGGTGCAACACGACGGCCGCGGCGGCGCCGAGAACAGCGACAAGGGCAGCCACCAGCAGCACATCGCGTAGCCGCCTCATGAGCATGATCCTAGGCAGCGATCGGGCCGGCCCTCCGCGGCGCGCGCAGCGGGAACCGATCGGTTCGACAACACTGTCGTTTCGGCGAACATGCGGTTACCCAGATGAGCACATCTGGACCAGATTCGCCCGATCGCTTGCCGCCGCCGCCCAAGCAGGCTTTGCTTGCCCTTGATCAGGCGTTTCACACCGCGCTCCCAGGTGCGAAGCGTCCTTGGCGCCGTGCCCAGCCGGGGCAGCCGATACAGCCGTGAGCGGACGGGGGTCAGGCGTGTCGATCGACGAGCAGCAGGAAGCCTTCACCGCTTCCCGCGACATCGGCCTACCCGTCCTGCACCGACTTAGGCGGCGACCGGAGACGGTGGCCCAAGACTGGACGCGCCAGGACTGGCAGCGAACCTACGTCCGCCTCCTGATCGCCGCGGACCTGATCATCGTGCTGCTCGCGCTCACCGCGGGCCTCGTCGGCGTCCTTTCCATCGGCAAACTGCAGCCTGTCGACGAGCAGCTCGCCGCGCTGCTGGTCCCCAGTTGGCTGGGGATGGTCGCCATGGCCGGGGGCTACGAGATGCGCTTTCTCGGCTCCGGCACCGAGGAGTTCAAGCGGGTCGGGTTGGCGACCATCTGGCTGACCGCCGTCGTGGGCACCGGCAGCTTCGTAGTAGGCGCCCCGGTGAGCCGCTGGTTCGTCGCGGCGGCGTTGCCGGGTGCCGGGACGGTGTTGCTACTGGGGCGCTGGGGCGCTCGCCGGGTGCTGCACGCAAAACGCCGCGCGGGTGCGTGCCTGCACCGGGTGCTGGCGATCGGCACGCACGAGGACGTGCGGCATCTGATCCAACAGACCCAACGTGAGCAGTACGCGGGCTGGCAGGTCATCGGCGCCTGCCTGCCGCAACCTTCCGGGGCGACGGTGACCGGCACCGGGCTGACCGTGCCGGTGGTGGGGATCCCGCAGCGCGCCGCCGAACTCGCGGCAGTGCACGCCGCCGACACCATCGCCGTCACCCACGCGGGGGTGCTCGCCCCAGACGGGGTGAAGCGGTTGGCGTGGGACCTGGAGGGCACCCACATCCATCTGTTGCTGTCCCCCGCGCTGACCGACATCGCCGGCCCGCGCGTGACCGTGCGCCCGCTGGTGGGCCTCCCCCTGCTGCACCTGGAACAGCCAGCGTTCACCGGGTTCCAGCGGTTGGCAAAGGACGTGTTGGACCGGCTGCTGGCGCTTTTGCTCGTGCTGCTGCTCTCCCCGCTGCTGCTGACCATCGCAGCCCTCATCAAGATCGGCGATCACGGCCCGGTGATGTTCCGCCAGCGGCGCGTTGGCGTACGCGGCCGCATCTTCACCTGCCTGAAGTTCCGCAGCATGCAGGTCGATGCGGAGGACCGACTTTCCGAGGTCGCCGAACTCAACGACCACGACGGGGTCCTTTTCAAGATCCACGATGATCCCCGGGTGACCCGGGTCGGTCGCTGGCTGCGTCGAACCTCGCTGGATGAGCTGCCACAGCTGTTCAACGTGCTCACCGGACAAATGTCGCTGGTTGGACCTCGGCCACCGATGCCCAGCGAGGTGGACCGGTATCACACCCACGTGCACCGCCGGTTGCTGGTCAAGCCGGGTATCACCGGGCTGTGGCAGGTCAGTGGCCGCTCCGATCTGAGCTGGGAGGAGTCCGTTCGCCTCGACCTCTATTATGTGGAGAACTGGTCCCCCCTGCTCGATCTCACCATCCTGGCTAAGACGGCAGTGGTAGTCAGCCGCGGCCTCGGCGCGTACTGAGCGAACGGGGCCAGCTGCTATAGCCTGGCCGGATTACGCCGGACCGCAGCGGTCCAGCGACGAGCGGAGCACGAGGTCATCGATGCCTTGTTCGACCCGGGCGGCCCGATGACCCTGCATGACTATGTGCAGGTGCTTCGCCGGCAGTGGCGAATCATCGTCGGCTGCGTTGTCGCCGCGGTGGCGGTGGCGGTGGCCACGATAGTCAGCAGCACCCCGGTCTACAGCTCGTCGATCCAATTGTTCGTGAGCACCCCGGTCGGCGATGCCAGCAACTTGAGCAGCGCGTTCAGTGGGAGCCAGTTCAGCCAGCAGCGGGTGAAGTCCTACGCGGACATCGTGAACACACCCGCCGTGACACAGCCGGTCATCGACAAGCTGCGGCTGCCGTTCACCGCCGCGAATCTGGCGGGCAAGATAAGCGCCAGCGCGCCGCTGGACACGGTCCTGGTGAACGTCAGCGTTTCCGACACAGACAAGGTCCGCGCCACGGCGATCGCCAATGCTGTCGGTGAACAGCTCGTCTCCGTCGTGAAGCAGCTCGAGACGCCGGCCGGGGGCGGCAGCTCGCCGCTGAAGGTCAGCGTCGTGAAGAACGCAACGGTTCCCAATGCGCCGGTTTCGCCGAAGAAGACCCTCGACCTGGCGCTCGGGCTGCTTCTCGGCCTCGCCATCGGGGCGGGGGCGGCGTTGGTGCGCGAACAACTCGACAACACGGTGAAGAACCCGCATGAGGTGGACGAGCTGCTGGCGGCCCCGATGCTGTCGGTCGTCGCCTTCGATCCCGGATCCGAGAAAAGGCCGCTGGTCATGCAGTCGGCCCCGACATCGACACATGCCGAGGCCTTCCGAAAGCTGCGGACAAACCTGCAGTTCATCAACGTCGATGAGCGGCCGCGCTCCCTGGTCGTCACCTCCTCGGTCTCCGGGGAGGGAAAGTCGGTCACCGCGGCGAACCTCGCGCTCACCCTCGCCGAGAGTGGTATGCGGGTGCTGCTGATGGACGGTGACCTGCGCAAGCCACGGGTCGCGAACTACCTAGGACTCGAAGGGGCAGCCGGCCTAACGACGGTGCTATCTCGCCAGGCCCCCGTCGACGACCTCATCCAGCACTGGGGCAGCCGGCGCCTCGCGGTACTGCCCTCTGGCACCATCCCGCCGAACCCGGCCGAACTCCTCGGCTCGCAGCAGATGATCAATTTGCTGGCGGGGCTACGGGAGAGCTTCGACATGGTGGTCATCGACGCGCCACCCCTGCTGCCGGTCACCGACGCCGCGGTGCTCGCCACCATCACCGACGGTGCGCTGCTGGTTGTCCGGCATGGACGCACTACCCACGAGCAGCTGCACCAGGCGGTCCGAAACCTGCGCAACGTGGACGCAACAATCATCGGCTCGGTCCTGAACATGGCCCCGGTCAAGGGTCCGGACGCCTACTACTATTCCGCCTACTACGGCGAGGACAAGAACGCCCCGCAGGCCGGCGGAAGGGGTCGGCGGCGCCGTCCCGACGGCCGGCCGGTGCAGAGCAGCCCCAGCGGGTACCTCCCCAACCCTGCCACGGCGGGCAGCGAGCGGGGCTAACCGCCGGACCGGCGTCCAGCAGCCTCGGCGGAAGGAACAGGCCGGCTGGGGTCAGCAAGCCCGGCGCGGCAGCGAAGTCACCTGCGGAAGCACCAGAGGCTGCACCATGGTGGACGGGACACCGAGCGCCGAAACCGGTTCGACCAGATAGAGCACCAGCGTGCGCGAGGTGCGTGGGGCAATTTCCACGAGCGCTGTGTAGACCGGACGCCCCTGCTCCGCGTTGACCGCCAGAAAGGCCTGCTTGCCATCCAGGGTGGCGCTGGCCAGCAGGGCGCCCTTGGTCGTGTAGTCGCCGACCAGCAGCCGCTCGCTACCCCGTGGCGTGCCTTGCGGTGGCTTGTCCGCGCGCGCCACCGCATAGTCCGACAGCCCGGAGGTGGGGGCGTTGTTCGTCAGCCGCACCGTCACGGTGGACGTACGCACCCGGCCGCTGCACGTGGGCCCGCTGTAGCGCACGTCGCGGGCCAGATAGTAATCGAGTTTCGACCCTGCTGCATTGTTGATCACAACGCTATTGAAGGGGGCCGAGCTGTCCGGCAGCAAACCGGCGATCGGCTCCCCGGCGAGCAGCTGCTGCTCGTCGAGGCGGCCACTGAAGACCAGCAGCCGCCGCTCTCCTACCCCCCTTGCCAGGGACTTGGCCAGCGTCGTGTCCATGGTGGGACCGCGGGTGAGGACGTCGTCGGCCACTGCCTTCGCGATGTCGATGAAGAACTGCTTGCGCTTGGGGGTCTCGGTGAACCGTGAGTAGGCGACGCTTTCGGTCAGCGCGACGACGTTCTGCGCGTTGACCGCCGTGCCGTCTGGCAGCCTCGTGGGCCCGGTGACATCGAGCAGATACGACAGGGCGGTGGGATCGGTCGCCACCGCGCCGTCGAGGGTCTCCCCCGTCTTGGCCTGCCAGTACCGCATCCACAGCTTCGCGGTATACGGGAAATGCGGGCTGATGTCGGAGTTGACGAAGACGTCCTGCGGAGCGGCGCCACCGTAGTGGGCAGCATAGTCCGGACCGAAATCGGCATTCGACACGTGAATGCCGTTGAAGTCGGTGTCGTTGCCGAACTTCTCGAAGCTAATCTTCCCGTGATCTGCCCGGATGATCGCGTAGGCCCCTGGCAGGCCGCCGAGACCGCGGGATTCGGCGCTGTTCTCGAAGCCGAGGAAGTAGCGCCGCTGGCCGTTGCCCCCGAGCATCGGTGGGAGCAGCCGCACGGCGGTGTCAGCTGCCGTCAACTGGCCGGCAAGCCCCTTGATCTGGCTCAGCAGCTGCTCTCGCCCGTGGTCGACCGGGCCGATGAAGCTGTGCTGCAGCCCCTGCACCTGCGAAAGGATCTGTTGGGTCCGTACGTCGGCCCTCGCCAACGGCCGCTGGGCGGCCGTGAGCGGCTGCAGCTGCACGCCGCCTGCCGGGGTGTGCAGGGCGCCGGCAAGAAGCTCGTGTTGCGCGGTTTCCAGGTCCGGAAGGACGCCGTCGGCCACTTCCTGAACAGCGGTGGCGGCGCCGCGCACGGTCCGAAATGGTGCGCCCAGTACTGGCACCGCCGCGGGTACCGACCAGAGCGGGCCGCTGCTCTGGTTCCGCGCGGCCAGCGCGGCAGCTTGCACCCGGCGGACATCCGCGGACAGCTCGGCCGGAGTTGTGGTGCGCACGAGCAACGCCGCACGCAGGATACGCACCGCCGCGCGGGCATCACGCAGATGGCCCTGCACCGACAGCGCGGAAACGGTGAACAGCACCGCGAACAGCACAACCAAAGCGCCCACGAAAAGCCCAACCCACCACAGACGGAGACGCCGCGGGGGGCCCTGAGGACTTCCCACGCGGCGTCTTCTATCGTGTGCGGAACGTAGCGGGCCGGCCGGCTGGGCGCCGGCGGCGCGCTCAGGCAGCGGTCTGCGAGGACTTGCGCCGGCGTGCCACGACGACCACTGCGCCACCGCCGATGAGCAGCGCGCCACCCACACCGATCAGCGGCAGCACGTTCGCTCCGGTGAACGGAAGGCTCGAGGCACTGCTCGTGGTACCAGCCACTACCGTGATCGTGGTGGTATCCGTGACCCCAGACGTGGTGCCCGTCAGCACCAAGGTGTGCGGACCGAGCGAGTCCGGGGCGCTGACCGAGCCGCTGACGACCCCGTTGCTGTTGGCGGTAAAGCTCGCCACGATCGACCCATTGTCAAAGTGCACGGTCACCGTTTCACCGGGGGTGAAACAGGTTGCCGTGAATGAGATAGTCCCGCCAGGGGTGGTCGTGTTCGAACTCACCGTGACCGAACCGGAGGGCGGCGGATAGGCAGCACAAGGTGAGACCGGGGCGGCGCTCGCCACGGTCGCGAATCCCACCATTACGGGAGCAACCGCAAGGGTAAGGCCAACGAGAGCGGCTGCGGGCTTCGTGGGTCGCATCGTGTTCTCCCAGAAATGGTGAAGGGTCATACCGAGGGCTTGTCGGTACGGTAGCGCATAAAATCAAATCGTGTGAAGTGATCGGCACGCGCCTTGACGAACTTATGCCCACAGGACTCCCTGCCGCAGCATACCGCACGAACTTCTGACGGCGGAAGTGGCGGACGAGCATGCGCGAGCCGTCAGCCAGCCCCTCGCTAAATGGATAGCTTTGGATCACCCAGCTGGGTGATCGCGGGGCGCAACGCCTGGTGGATCAGGCTCAGCGCCAGATCGAATGCCGGCCGCCCGCGCCCGTAGGGGTCGGGAATGTCGTCCTCCGCCGGCTCGCGCAGGGTCAACGTTCCCCGCAAGGCCGAGACGGCCGTGAGCAGCGCGGCAAGGCGCCGGCCACGACTTCCCGCTGGCAACGCGGCGGGGTCAACGGCGGCCGCGAGCCGGCCGAACTCCCGCAAGGTATAGGCGTCCCGCGCCCGGGCCGGGGCCAGCCCCACGATGGCGGCGCGATGCTCCCGGGTAGCGCCCAGCAGCAGATCGGCCTGCTGCACAGCGGCTGGGGTGAGCGCAGCGGCAGTGAACTCGGGCACTTGGATCCCCCAGACTTCCAGCGCCTGCACCGCGTCCACATGCATCCGCTCGCCCACCAACGCGTGCGTGCCGGCGCTGCTGACCTGCACCGAATCGCCGGGGGCGCCGGCGAGGCCGGCCATCAGAACGGCCTGCGCCATCGGGCTGCGACAGATGTTGCCGGTGCAGACGATCAGCACGGCCGGGTTCATCTGCCCATCTCACACCACCGCAAGATTCGCCACCTGGGCAGGACAGGGCCCCGGGTGCGTCGGCATACCCGGGGGTCCTGGCCGCCTGGGGGCCTACCCACCTCGACGGGCTACTGCCGTGGCAGCGGCCTGGTGATGGGCTCGGCGTGCGGGTCTGGCGGCTCGTAGGCGCGCGGGTCGCGTTCGGACACGTCGACCACCCGATCCGGCGAGGGGGCGTCCTGGTCGTAGACGACGGCCCCGGTGGGCGTGGGGGCCCCCGGCGTGGGGGCCCCCGGCGCGGCCTGCTCCCGCGCGGCCTGCTCCCGGGCGGCCTGCTCCCGGGCGGCCTGCGCCTGCCGGCGTTCCTTGCCCTGCTGCAGCTGGGAGCGCACCTGATACTTCTCGCTGTCGTAGGTTCCCAGCACGTTGTCCCAGCGCCGGCGCATCGGGGTGATTCCCCCACCGCCGATCGCGACGATGGCGATGCCCACGGCGGCGGCGAGCACGGCGTAGAGCACCGCATTGACCACGGCGGTCGCGACCGCAAGCTCGTCAAGCGCGGCGATCACCCCGAGGAACAAGATGGCGATGCTGGCCCCGTTGGCGCTGACCGGCCCGTAGGACAGCTGACCAAGGAGATCGCCGACGATCGTCTTGATCCCGCCCGCGATGAGGGCGGCCACCACGATGATGACGATCGCGGCGAACACTCGCGGCAGGTAGGCGATCACCGCATGCAGGTAGCCATTGATCGGGCTCGGCCCGAACACCCCGAACGCGGTGGAAAGAACGAACAGCATGATCGCATAGAAGACGATCTTGCCGAGGATCCCGGCGGGGTCGTACTGGCCACGTGCCGTCGCCGAACTCACCCCGCCACGGGTAGCCAGCCGGTCGAAGTCGACCTTCCGCAGCACCTTAACGATTGCCTTTTGCAGCGCCTTGGCGATCACAAATCCGATAATCAAGATAACCAGAAAGGCGACCAGCTTCGGGATCAGGCGGGCCACGTCCGTCCAGGCGTTGCTGACCCCCTGGCCAAAGTCCACTGCAGGGGCGGACACGTGCGTTGCCATAGCTGCTCCCGATCCTGGGTACCTAGCCCCGATGGGCCTGGCGCTCACGGCGGTTGATGCCCACCCAGCACCCGGGTATGCGCGGGAGCTTCACCCGTTCGCGGCTCAGGCGGGGCTTCCTGCCGCCCGATTTATCGGCTATGAACCGCCGGACTGCTGTGCTGCCCCCGCGCGCCGGAGGATCTCGGCGTGCCCTGCGGGTGGTGGTGCTCGCCGCGACAGCGTTCACGGTCGTCGCCCAGCTCGCCGGACCCGGGTCCGCTGCCGCTCGTTCGGCTGCCGGTCCCGCCGCCGTTCGCGCCGGCGGGGGCGCTCCCCCGCTGCCGGCGTTCCGCGTGCACCACGGCTCGCAGGGCCAAACCGACGTCAACGCCTGCTCCTACGCCGTTGCCCCGGGTCACGTGCACTGCGACGCGCGGATCCGCACAGATGCCGCCGCCCGGCAGCCACGAGCCGGCGTTGCCGCAAATGTGACCGCGGACACCGCCAACGGCTACGCCCCGTCCTACCTGCAGGCCGCCTACAACGCGGCGTCCGGCACCGGAGGCCGCGGGCAGACCGTCGCGGTGGTGGACGCCATGGACGACCCCAGGGCCGAAGCCGACCTCGCCGCCTACCGGAACCGATTCGGCCTGCCGGCGTGCACCAGCGCAAACGGCTGCTTCCGAAAGGTCAACCAGAGCGGCGGCGGGGCGCCTCCCGCCGCGGACGCTGGCTGGGCGGTGGAGATTTCCCTCGACCTCGATATGGTCAGCGCGCTGTGCCCCAATTGCCGAATCCTGCTCGTCGAGGCAAACAGCACCTCCCTGGATGACCTGGGGCCGGCCATCGACACCGCGGTGCGCCTCCGTGCCACGGTGGTCTCCAACAGCTACGGCACCCCTGAGGTCAGCTTCGAGAACCAATACGACAGGTTCTACAACCATCCCGGCATCGCCATCGTCGCCAGCACCGGCGACAGCGGCTACGGCGTGCACTACCCGGCCGCATCCCCCTACGTGACGGCCGTGGGCGGGACCAGCCTGCAGCAGCAGACCAGCGGCGGTGGCCGGAACGCGACCGAGACCGTGTGGAGCGGGGCGGGGAGTGGCTGCAGCGCCTATGAGTCGAAGCCGGCGTGGCAGCACGACTCCGGCTGCGCCGGCCGCACGGTGGCCGACGTGGCAGCCGTTTCCGACCCCAACACCGGAGTTCTAGTCTACGACAGCTACCAAAACTCGGGTTACCTGATCGGCGGGGGCACCAGCGCCGCGGCCCCCATCGTAGGCGCGCTCTACGCGCTCGCCGGCGCCCCGGCGCCCGGCACGAACCCGGCCGCATACCCCTACGCGAATCCGGCGGCCCTCAACGACATCACCGCGGGCAACAACGGCAACTGCGGGTCCTACCTGTGTACCGGCAGCCCGGGCTACGACGGACCGACCGGCCTGGGTACCCCACGCGCGTCCGCGGCACTCAGCGCCCCGGCGCCTGCGCCGCAGCTCGCCCCGCCGGCGCAGCTCGGTACTTACCACCCGAGCTCCCCAGTGCGCGTGCTGGACACCCGGTCCCCAACCGGAACGCTCACCAACCCCGCACTGAGCGTTGCGCTCCCGGCGCACCAGGCGATCACTGTGGCCATCTCGGGCGGCGACTCCCCCGTGCCGGCGAGCGCGTCGGCTGCGGCGCTGAACGTGACCGTCACCGGGGCAAGCGCCGGCGGCTACCTGTCGGTCGGACCGGTCCCCTCGGTCAGCACCTCGAACCTCAACTTCAGCCCCAACCAGACGGTACCCAACCTGGTGATCAGCCAGCTGAACAACGGCGCGGTCAGCATCTACAACGGATCGGCCGGGCCGGTAGACGTCATCGCCGACCTCGAGGGCTACGACACCCCGGACACCACCGGGAGCACCTACCATCCCACCGCCCCGGTCCGGCTGCTCGACACCCGAACGGGCACCCCGGCCAATCCCCTCGCCAGTTCGCCGCTCGCGGCGGGCTCGGCGATGACCGTCGCGGTCAACGGCGGCGACTCCCCCGTCCCTGCCGGGGCGTCCGCGGCCGCACTGAATGTGACGGCAACAAGGTCGCAGGCCGGCGGCTTCCTTTCGGTCGCCCCCGCCACCTCGAGCACCACCTCGAATCTGAACTTCACCCGCGGCCAGACGGTGGCGAACCTGGTAGTCAGCCGACTGGCTAGCGGCGCAGTCAGCATCTTCAACGGCTCCGGCGGCCCGGTGGACGTGATCGCAGACGTCCAGGGTTACGAGACGGCCGATAGCACCGGATCGGCGTACCAGCCGTCCTCTCCGGTTCGCCTGCTCACTCGTGTCGGCGCCCCAACGAACCCGACGCTGAACACTCCGATCCCCCCACGCGGTTCGATCACGGTGTCCATCGGTGGTGGCAACTCCCCCGTGCCGCTGACCGCCTCGGCGGTCGCGCTCAACGTGACGGTGACGGGCGCGCAGCTCGGTGGCTACCTGTCGGTGGCTCCCGCTAGCTCACCGAACACGTCGAACCTGAACTTCGGCCCGAACCAGACCGTGCCCAACCTCGTGCTCACCCAGGTCTCGGGCGGCACGGTCAGCATCTACAACGGGTCCGATGGCACCGTGCAGGTGCTGGCCGACGTGCAGGGATTCGACCCCTAAATGGCCTTGTTACGGCTGCGGGCTGCCGGCCCCAGCACGGAGGCGACCTAGCAGTGCGGTGCCATCTGGCACGCCGAGCCCGGTGCAGGCATCCCAGCCAGGGCCGGCGCGGTAGGCGCCGTTAGAACCGCTGGTGATGTCGCGCAGCCCGATGACCGGCTGCCCGGGCACGGCGGTGGCGTACAGGGCCGGCTGCAGCAGGCCAAGCGGTCGGCCCAGCGCCTGCACCAGGCGGCACACCAGCGCCGCCCACAGCGGGCAACGGCGCTGGTCCCGCCGATCACCCGCGCCTGGCCGTCGACATAGACCGCGTAGCCGGTCGCCGGGTCGGCATCGGCTGCGACGTCGGGGACACCGCGCCCGGGCGACCCGGCACCACCCGAGCCGGCAGCGCCCGAGCCGGGAGCGCCCCCGACGCGCGCCGGGACGCCGACGTTCGCCTGCCACGCCGGCAGCCCGAATGCGTCGCTCACCCCCCCTCCCGTAGCGCCGTGCCCAGGGTTGTTCCACACCGTCTCGTCGGTGACGACCGCGGTGGCCGGGTCGGCGACGAGCGCCGTGCCGCCGCAGGCCAGCGCGTGCGGGCTGGCCGCCGGGAAGTCCACGTGCACCGCGCCGTCGGTGACCCGGTCGCTGCTGCCGTCATCCCCGGCCGCGACGGTGACAGTGACCCCGAGGGCGGCCGCGTCGGCCATCGCCTGGTCAAGGGCGCCCCGCGCCTGTGCGGTCCAGGCGTCCTCGCTTTGCCCCCAGCTGATCGACATGGCAGTGGGGGCGGGGCTGGCATGCGCCGCGGTGGACACAGCGTCCAGGAATCCCGCGTCACTGTTCGGCGCGAAGTAGACCAGCAGGGCGGCGGCCGGCGCCAGCGCGCCCGCGACCTCTATGTCGAGCAGCACCTCACCATCGGCGCCCTGCGGATCCTGGCCCGGCACGTTCACGGCGCCGTCGACACCGACCGCGGTGACCTTGGGCACCGGCACGCCGAGCCCGGCGAAGTAGGTCTGCAGGTCACTGTCGGCGTACCCGCCGCCCAGCTCGATGATCGCCAGGTTCTGCCCCGCCCCGTCCGTGCCGGCCGGAAACCGGTAGGCCGCGCCCAGCTGCAGCGGGGTGAAGGAGGCGGCGCCGGCCGCGGCGGGGCCGGGCGCACCGGGCGCCCAGCGGATGTGGGCCCTGGCCTGCGGCCGGTCGTCCAGCCCGAGCACGGCTACCACCACCTGCCCCAGCTCGGCCGGTACCGACAGCTCACCGGTCCGGTGGCGGTGGACGGTGGGGTCCCCCGACCCCGGGTGTGGGCTGTTCACCAGCTCCAGCCGGGTCCCAAACACCTGAGCCAGGCGGCCAACAGGGCCTGCGACGCGTACGAGCCGGGTGGCGGGATCGCTGCTGCGGATAGACAGGCCAAGACCGGTCAGCACCCGGTCGACGAGTTCGATGTCCGCCGGGTTCGCCCCGGCCACCTGCGCCAGCTCGGTGCGGTCGAGGACCTGCCCCCCGGCGCTCACGCTCGCCGGAAGCTCACCGCGCCGGCGCAGCACGAGGGTCACGTCCACGACCTGCGCCGGGTCGAGGGGACCGGCCGGCTGCGCCCCTGGCACAGCACCCCGCTCGCTTCCGGGCACGACCTGCAGGTTCGGCGCTGGTTCATCGGTCACTGTGCTGCTCAGCCCTTCTGGATTCGGTTCAGGCGGTGCTCGGTTCAGGGGGTGAGGCGGGGCGCAATCCACAGCAGGCCGTCACGCAATCCCGGCCGCCACGCGCCGTAGTCGTGGCCACCGGGTCGCTCCTTCAACGCGACCAGTTGACCACGGCCGGTGAGCATCCGCTCCATCCGCTCGATGTCACGCCGGGCAGTGGTGTCCTCGCGCCCGGTGTCCAACCAGATCGACATGTGGGGGCTGGGCGGCAAGTGGCCGGCGTACTGCGAGGGGTCCTGCGCGTAGATCGTCTGGGCGAGGCGACTCGTGGGGCCGAACAGCCTCCCCAGACCACTGCCGTAGGTGGGCCGCGCAAAACCGGACAGGTCCACGATGCCCGCGAAGCTATCCCGATGCCGAAGCCCCAGGTTAAGCGCGCAGTACCCGCCCGCGCTATTACCGGCGACGGCCCTGGCGCTTCGCTGCGGCACGGTGCGTAGGGCGGCGTCGACCGCCGCCGGCACATCCACCGTGAGGTAGGTCTGAATGTGCTCGTTGGGCCGGTCAACGCACTCGCTGTCATCGGTCCAGAAACGGCTGGCCCGCGGCGCCACCAGGATGAGCGGATGCCCGGCCTGCGCGGCGGCGTAGCCGGCGTCCGCGGCCTTCGCCGCCCGATACCAGTCCACGGGCGCGCCGGGACTGCCGTGCACCAGGTAAACCACGGGGAAGCGCCGGGTGCTATCGGTGAAGTACTGCGGCGGCAGGTAGACCAGGGAGGTGTGCGTGCCGAACCCGCTCACCGGCCCGGGGATTGGCAGCGCAACCACCGCCCCGCGAGGGAAGGTGGGAGCCGGCTTCGCCTTGGCCTTAGCCGGGCGCGCCGTCGGCGGATTCGTCGGCGCCTTCCCCTGAACGGCCCGGGAGCGCCGCTCTGGCGCCCCCACCACCTGCGAAAGCGGCGCGGTCGGCCACGTCGGCAAACCGATCACATCGTTTACCCGCGGCAAGAATTGGTAGTGGGCGTTCACCGCGTCCGCCGCGGTGCTGCCGGTGAGCAGCAACGCCAGGACGGCGATCACCACGGACCCGGCCCGCCGCCGGTGGCGGGCGAGCACAGCGACCAGCCCCCACCCGACGCAGGACACCATCGCCAGGCCCACGACGAACCGGGGGGTGATCACCAAAAGGTCCCCGAGGAAGTGCAGCATTGCGCCAGGCCCCTCTGGCCGCGTCAGGCACGCGACCTGTTTACGTACTGTGACGGTACCGCGAGGAAGGTTGTTCCCGCCTGCTGTTACCGTCCAAAAGTGCAGCGTCAGGGCCTGGGGTTCGGGATCCTCGCCTACGCGCTGTGGGGGCTGTTCCCCCTGTACTGGCCGCTGCTGGAACCGGCCGGGCGCTGGAAATCCTCGCCATTCGCATCGTCATGTCCGCAGTGACGGTGCTCCTGCTGCTGGCAGCAACCCGGCGGTTGGGGGGAGTTACCCGGCTGGAACGGCAGGCGCTGCGGCGACTTTCGATCGCGGGACTCGTCATCGCGGTCAACTGGGGCACCTACATCTACGGGGTCAACAACCACCACGTCCTGGAGACCTCGCTGGGCTATTTCGTCAACCCGCTGGTCACCGTGGGGCTGGGGGTCCTGGTCCTGGGGGAGCGCCTGCGCCGGGTGCAGTGGGCGGCCCTCGCCTGCGGCGTCGTCGCCGTCGCGGTGATCACAATCGACTACGGGCACCCGCCGTGGATCGCCCTGATCCTGGCCGTCAGCTTCGGCGGCTACGGTCTGGTGAAAAAGCAGGTCGGCGTTGCGGCGCCGGAGGGACTGCTCGTCGAATCCCTGGTACTGATGCTGCCCGCGCTGGTGCTGCTCGCGGTGCTGGGTTCGGTGGGGCACGGCTCGTTTGCCCGGCCCAGCGCCGGCCACGAGTTGTTGTTGGCAAGCACCGGGCCGGTGACCGTCGTCCCGCTGCTGTTTTTTGCCGGGGCGGCATCCCGAATGCCGCTGTCAAGTCTCGGGCTGCTGCAGTACCTCGCGCCGGTGCTGCAGCTCATCGTCGGGGTCGGCGTACGCCACGAGCCGCTGCCCCCCGGGCGGCTGGCTGGCTTTGCCCTGGTCTGGGTGGCGCTATGCATCCTCACCGTCGACGGTGCGCGGCACCGGGGGAGTCGGCGCAGCCACCTCACTGCGGCTGAGGCGCCGATCAGTGGCGAGCCCATACGCTCCGGGTGACCTACCGTTCCCGCACCCTCCGGGTGACGATGCGCTCGGCGACGAAAGACAGGAAGGGCACCGTCCCGGCGGCCGCGACGAGCACAGCGAACACCGGATTCCACTTCTCCCGCAGCCATAGCTGCAACGCGAGCAGCAGGTAAACGACGTAGAGGAAACCGTGCAGTGGGCCGACGATCTTGACGATGATGGGCTGGTTGGCCGCGTACTTCAGCGGGACCCCGATCAGCACGAGCACGATCAGCCCGACGCCCACGATGATCGCCACGGTCCGGTAGGCCAGCAGCGTGGTGTCCCGCGCAGGGACCGCCGCCGCCGCCGGCCGCAGGCGTTGCTCACTCACCGACGTGGCTCATTCACCGACGCGGATTCGCGTTCAGCTCAGCTAGCCAGGCGTTCCATGCCACAACCTCCGGGTCCTGGCCATCGGCGGCAACGGCCGTGGCCCGCTGTGCCTCCTGCACCAACGCCGCAGAGGAGCGGGCCAGGTCCACCTGGCGGGGCTGGCCCAGCTCGGCGGCCGCGTCCCGCAGGGTCCGCACCCAGAATCCGAGCGACAGCATCGAGAACAGCCACCAGTTGAACGCGTAGGCGGTGTTCTGCAGCGAGCCATGGATCGCCTGCCCGCGGTCCCACTGCCAGCGGCCCAGCCAGGCGAATACCAGCGCGGCCGCGATGCACAGCGCGAGGCCACCGAGCCACCGCCGGGTGAACGCCAACCTGCGCACAGCCCGAGCGTACGCGGCGCCGGTCGCGGCCGCCCGCTGCGCCCAGCGGATCCTCAACGAACTCGCAGGAGCGCGGAGCACAACGTCAGGCCAGGACCGAAGGCCATCGCCACTAGGGCATCCCCGGTAGCCGGCGCCAGCCGCTCACGGACCTGCTGCAGCACCAGCAACACGGTCGCCGATGAGCAGTTCCCGTGCCGGTCGAGCACGTCGAGCGAGTCGGCGACCTGATCTGGGGCGAGTTCCAGCGCGCCAGCGACAACGTCAACGATGCGCTTACCACCGGGATGGACCGCCCAGAAGGGAACACCCGCAGGGGCGAGGCCGAAAGGATCGAGCAGCGCCCGAATGGCCGGCCCGGCGTGCGCGGCAAGCACCCCTGGCACCCGGGGGGACAGACCCATTCGAAAACCCAGGTCGGTCACGTCCCAGCTCATCTGGTCGCTGGTGGTCGGGTCGGTGACCGAACCGACGTCCAACAGTTCCAGGCCTCGTGGTGCGTCCGGCTGGAGCACCACCGCCGCCGCCGCGTCCGAGAACAGGGCGTGCGCGACGACCTGCTGCAGCTCGGCACTTGCCGGCTGGACGTGCAAACTGGTCAGCTCGACGCAGAGCACGACGGCTGGTTTGTTCCGGCTGCGGACGAAATCGGCGGCCGCGCCCAGGGCCGGGATTGCCGCGTAGCAGCCCATGTGCCCGATGTGCAGCCGCTGCAGGTCGGCGCGCATCCCGAGGTCACGGGCCAGCGTGATGTCAAGCCCAGGGGTGGCGTAGCCGGTGCACGAGACAACAACGAGCAAACCGACATCGGCGGCGGAGAGGCCGGCGTCGGCGAGCGCACCGGTCAACGCCTCCTTTCCCAACGGGCTCGCCTCGGCGACGAACCGCTGCATCCGGGCGCCGGTCCCCCAGCAGCTCGCGTCCTCCACACGCGGATCCACGACGCCGTGTCTGGTCGTGATGGCGGCGCCGCGAAAGATGCGCTCAGCTCGTGGATCACCGCCATAGTGGGCCGCGAAAAACCCGTCCCACAACGCGGACTGATCCAGCGCCGGCGGGAGTGCGCTGGCCAGACCGGTGACGACGGCGGCTACCACCGGCCCACCTGCAGTTTGCGGCCCCGGGCCTGCACCACACCCGCCGTCGAACGAACCGGCACCATGTGTACGTGCGGCCTCCGGCGGGCCAGCCACCCCAGGTAATCGGGTATCGAGGGGCGCAGGCCGGTCAGAAGCTCCAGCTCGACGCCTGCGGCGCGCAGGGATCGGCGGAGCACGGCGCGATCGACCAGCAATGCGGGGTCGTGGCAGCGCGGAGGCGGACCGCCGGGCAGCCGCTCGGCCAAGGCGATCAGCACGACCCGGGAGAACATGCTCCGCGCGATCGTGTCGAGCACCAGGACGCCGCCCGGGGCGAGTACCCGCGCGATCTCCGCGCAGGCGGCCGGCAGATCGGCCAGATGCTCCAGGCACTCGCCGGCGACCACGCAGCCAAACTCCCCGTCGCGGAACGGGAGGCGCATGGCATCGGCGCGTACGGGCGTCACCGCGTGATCCCGCGCCTGATCCAACGCAGCGACCGACAGGTCAACCCCCACGTGCCGCCACCCGGCCGGCAGGTGCGGTGCGAGCAGGCCGGCACCACATGCCACGTCGAGCAGGGCAGCCCCCGCGGCCGGCGCCGGCGGGACCAGGGCCCCGCGGGCGGCGGCAAGCCAGCGCAGGGCGGAGAACGCGGCATAGGGAGGCCACCATTGGTCGGCCAAGTCGTCGTACTGGGCCGGATCGTTACGGCCGCGGCGCGGCCGGCGCCCAGCCCAGGCCGCTACCATGGAGCCGAACGAGATTCGGCCAGTGCGGTTTGAGAGGCTCGCATTAGCGGCATGCTGCCAGCACCCGTCACGTGATGCACGGCGGGTCGTTGGTTCTGCTAAGGCCCGGCAGACGGGTCGCCGAAGGAGGCACAACAGTCATGACCACCCGTGGGGTGCGACAACTCGGGGCAGTCAGCGGCGCCGCGGTGGCGCTGGTGCTCGGCCTGAGCACGGTGGCCGCGGGTGGAACCAGCCCGGCGGGGGGCGCCCCAGGCGCTTTGGCCCACCCGTTGGCCCGGACGCTCCCGACACTTCCGCCATTACCGGGCCCCAGCCTCCCCGGTATCCCGCCGCCCACCTCAGCACACCCGACGCCGCCGCTACCCGTGCCGACCACGCCGATCAGCCTGCCGCCGGTCCCCGGCCCGCTCCCGGGTGCGCCCGGTGCGCCCGGTGCGCCCGGTGCGCCTGCTGCCCCCGGTGCCCCCGCCCCCGCACCGGGCGCCCCCATGAGCCCGGCCAGCCCCCAGAACCCAACGGGCGGCAAATCGGGCACCGGCCTCGGCGGTGGCACCTACGGTCAGCCGGCTACCCAGAAGGCCCCCACCAAGAAGTCAACGAACACCGCACCCAAGGCCGCGGCGGGTTCCCGCGCCGGGGTGACGGTGGCTGCGCAGGCGGGCGGCCTGCTCATTCCCGGCACGGCCTATGCCGGTGCGCTGAGCAACGTGCCGCAGGTGCTCAACGACATGTCGGCGGGGATCGGTTCGGTACCGCCGCCGGACCTCGCCGCCCTCCTGAGCGGCGCGAGTTCGGGTGCAGCAAACGTGCCGAACGCCCAGGTCGCTGCCGGACCCAGCACCGCTACCGGCAGCAAGCCCCTCGCCGGGGCCAAGTCGGCTGCCCCATTCCCGGCGGTTCTCGGTGGCCAGCACCTCCCCGACATACTGGTCGGCTTCGCCGTCGTCCTCATCGCGCTGGTGGGTGCTGGCAACGCCCGGGTGATCGGCGCGCTCCGCCGCTAGTGATCTTGGGAGCGACGTTCTCGCTCCACCAATTCGCGATCACGCACCACCAATCGGCTCGCTGCCGGGACATCGGCGCTAACCGGCCACCGGCCCTCGACGATTCGGGGCGCGGTACAGTGGCTGGGTGGGCCGGGGGAGGCTGGCCGGTCGCCGGAGCGGCCGGCTCTGCGGGTTCCCGGGTTCGACGGTGAGCTTCTCCCCCTCGTGCGCCAGCACCATTGGGGCACCGTCGGCCACCGTGTAGGTCACCAGCTCCGGAGTGATCTCCACGCGCAGGACCCCACCGAGATAGCACAGGTGAAACAGCAGCCGGGGCAAGGCGTCCGGCAACCGCGGGCGAAAGCTCAGCAGCTCACCGTGATCGCGCAGGCCACCGAAACCGGCCACCAGGGCCAGCCACGTCCCGGCCAGTGACGCGATGTGCACCCCGTCGCGGGTGTTGCGGGCCAAGTCATCAAGGTCGACGAGCGCCGCCTCAGCCAGGTAGTCGTAGGCCAGGTCCAGGTGGCCCACCTCCGCAGCCATAATCGATTGCACGCAGGCCGACAGCGACGAATCGCGGACGGTGATCCGCTCGTAGTAGGCGAAGTTTCGGGCCTTTTGCTCGTCAGTGAACGCATCCCCGCGGCGGTACATCGCCAGCACGAGGTCGGCCTGCTTAACGACCTGTTTGCGGTACAGATCGAAGTAGGGGTAGTGCAGCAGCAACGGGTAGGCCTCCTCCGGCGTAGCGGCGAAATCCCACTCGGCGTGCTGGGTGAACCCCTCCGACTGCGGGTGCACCCGCAGTGCCTTGTCGTAGGGAATGAGCATGCCCAACGCGGCGTCGCGCCAGGCGGCGGCCTCCTCCACGTCGACAGCGAGCGTCCGTGCATGCTCGGGATGCCGCGCGACGGCATCAGCCGCGGCCCGCAGGTTGCGCTGCGCCATCAGGTTGGTGAACACGTTGTTGTCGGCGATCGCGGAGTATTCGTCCGGACCCGTGACGCCATCGATCCGGAATCGGCCGCGGCTGTCGTGGTGACCCAGGCTGCGCCAGAGCCGGGCGGTCTCTACGAGCAGCGGGAGCCCCACCTCCGCGTCGAAACGCACATCGCCGCTGGCATCGACATAACGGACAGCAGCATCGGCAATGTTGGCGTTGACGTGGAAAGCGGCGGTCCCTGCGGGCCAGTAGGCAGAACACTCCTGGCCCCGGATCGTGCGCCACGGGAACGCCGCCCCGGACAGATCCAAGGTTTGGGCCCGCTCCTGGGCCAGCGGCAAGGTGCTGTGCCGCCAGCTCAGCGCGTCCCGGGCAGCCGACGGAATCGTGTAGGTCAGCACCGGCAAGACGAACGCCTCGGTGTCCCAGAAGGCGTGCCCGTCGTAACCGGTCCCGGTCAGACCCTTCGCGGCGATGGCGCGCCGCTCGGCCCGCGCACCCGACTGCAGCACGTGGAACAGCGCGAACCGGACCGCTTGCTGAACCTCCGCATCGCCGTCGACCTCGACGTCGGCGCGTTCCCAGAAGGCGTCCAGATAGGTGCGCTGGCTCTCGACAAGTCCCTTCCAGCCGGCCCGCTTCGCCCCGGTCATCGCGGCGATCACCTGGTCCCGCACCGCGGGTCGAGAGCGCTGGGACGACCAGCCGTAGGCCAGGTACTTCACGACCTGCAGTCGCTCACCCGGCCGCAAGTCACAGGTGACGGTGACCCGGCCGGAGTCGGGAAATGCCTGGGATTCACGTTCGGTGCCCTTTGGCCCCTCCACTGCATGGTCGCAGATGGCGGCCATCAGCAGATCGCTGTGCACGGTGCGGTGAACCAGCAGCAGGGACGCGCCCACCGCGTGGTGCTGCTCGGCCTTAAGGGGACTTCCCAGGACGGCGGCCACCCGGGGGTCGGCGCTGGCCCTGGGCAGCGATTCGTTCGCGACGAGCTCGCTTTGCAGCACCAGACGAACCGGATCGTCAACGGCCTCGACGACGTAGTGGATGGCCGCCACGCTGCGGTGAGTGAAGCTGACCAGCCGGCTCGAGGACACCTTGACCTGCTTTCCGGCTGGCGAGGTCCACCGGCAGGTACGCTGCAGGGTGCCGGCACGCAGGTCCAGCACACGCTCGTGCTCGGCCAGTTCCCCATACCGCACGTCGAACGGTTCGTCATCGACAAGCAGCCGCATCAGCTTGCCGTTGGTCACGTTGATCAGACTCTGACCTGACTCGGGGTAGCCGAACCCGGCCTCCGCGTAAGGCAGCGGCCGCAGCTCGTAGAACGAGTTCAGATACGTCCCGGGCAGCCCGTGCGGCTCGCCCTCGTCGAGGTTTCCGCGCAGCCCGATGTGGCCATTGGACAGGGCGAACACGGACTCGGCCTGCGCCAGCCGGTCGAGCTCCAGCCTGGTCTCACGCACCGCCCACGGCTCGACAGCGAACGCCTTCTGCGAGATCACAGCAGCTCTCCCAAATCCTGCACGACCGTGTCGGCGCCCGCGGCACGAAGCTGCTGCGCCTGCCCCACCCGATCCACCCCGACGACATGGCCGAACCCGCCGGCGCGGCCGGCCGCCACACCGGCCAAAGCGTCCTCGAACACCGCGCACTCCTGGTGCGGCACCCCCAGCTTGGCAGCGGCGGCCAGGAAGGTAGCCGGCTCCGGCTTGCCGGCAAGGTCCTCGGTTTTCGCCACCACCCCATCCACCCGGACCTCAAACAGATCCTCGATACCCACCGAGGCCAGGACCTGTTGGCAGTTGGCGGAGCTGGACACCACGGCAGTTCCCCATCCCGCGGCCCGAACGGCGTGCAGGTAGCGGACCGAGGTGTCGAAGACCTCCACCTTGCCCTGGGCGATCTGGCTCAGCACCAGGGCGTTCTTGCGATCGGACAGTCCGGTCAGCTGCGCCTCGTCAACTGCGATGTTCCGGCTGGCTAGAAAATCGCGGGTGCCAGCGGCCCGCGGCTTGCCGTCGACGTACGCGTCGTAGTCATGGCTGGTGAACGGGGCGAAGCCTGCGCCGTCTCGCTGGCGAAGGAACTCGTCGAACATCTGCTTCCAGGCGGCCGCGTGCAACGTCGCCGTCTTCGTGATCACCCCGTCCAGGTCGAACAGGCAGGCACGGATGTGGTCGGGCAGTCCCAACATGGGTGGCACGCTAGCGGTATCGGCTACCCCGCCACGTTCGGCTTGCATCGGCACGCCGACCGCGATCAGTCGATCACAATGTCGAGGGCTGCTCCCGCGGCGCACGAGGGAGGCGTGTCGCCGGCCCGTTGAGGGTTGCCGGGCCGCGGATCGGAAATGGTGAGGGTTGGCGGGAAAGCACCCGCCACCCGCTTCGAGGAGGACGCATGCTTGCCCTGTTGTTGGTCCTGGTCTTGATCTATGTCGCGATCGGCATCATCGGCTTCGTCGTGCACGGGCTGTTCTGGTTGTTCATCATCGCCGCGCTGCTGTTCCTCGGCACCGTCTTTTTCGGCGGGACCCGCCTTAGGGGACGAGGCAAGTCCCGTTAGAAATCTCGCAGCGGCTAGTAGTCGCGCAGGGGCGGTGGCACCGGCATCAACGTTGCTCGCGGGCAACTCGCCAGGGTAAGGCCCGCGTAGGCGAACGCCTCATCGCACAGCAACTGCGTTCAACCCCTGGTGCAATCCGAAGATGGTCAGGGACACCCGAAAGACGGTGACGCTGTAACGGCTGGGGCTGTCATAGACGCAGCTGACCGTGCCCAGTTGGATGGCGGAGCCGGGCCCGTCGGCACCGGGTGACCACGGGCCGGCGTAGCGTCGCCGCACCCCGACGCGTGTCCACCAGTGACCGCCAGCCTGGACGTCGTCGGCCGCCAGACCGGCGAGAATCAGCCTGGCGTGACTGTCCGACAAGACGGCAGCCGGCCGGATGACTTCGCTGGACGCGAACTCGGTGCTGGCCACGTGCGCAATCATGCGCTGACCGGCAAGGCGGTCGTCCTCGTGCGGGATGCCCGCGTAGAGGTTGTCGGGTGCCAGATCCCAGCCGAGCACCTGCGCGACGTTGGAGCTTGCGTCGAGTAGCCGGCCCGTCACGCTGATGCGGGCGACGAAATCGGCGTCTGTGTGCGGCAGGCTGGAAACCGCCGCCTCACCGGGGGCATTAAAGACCGTCCCGGGTGCGCTCACCGGGTCTCCTTCGCTTTTCGATCGGCCGCTCCCGCCGCGCCGCGGTGAGATGCTGCCCTGCCTGTGTCGGCCGTCGCGGGGAGTGTCTTGACCATCGTCAGGTCGGTCTTGACCGTCGAGCGGTCGTCTTGACCGGCGTCAGGCGATGCCGAGGTAGCTTTCCTGGACCCGCTTGTCGGCCAGCAGCTCCCCGGCCTTGCCGCTGAGCACGACCTGGCCCGTCTCCAAGACGTACGCGCGTTCGGCGACCGACAACGCCGCATCGACGTCCTGCTCGACCAGCAAGACCGCGGTGCCGGAGGCCGCGATGTCGGGCAGCCGGGCGATGATCTCATCGACGATCACCGGCGCCAAACCGAGGGACAACTCGTCGATCATCATCAGCTCCGGCCGGCTCATCAGGCCGCGCCCGATCGCCACCATCTGCTGCTCGCCGCCGGACATGCTCCCGGTGATCTGGCCCAGCCGCTCCCCCACCGCCGGGAACAGTTCGACCACGCGGCCGACGTCCTTGCTGGCGTTGCGCCATCCGCCGAGCTTGAGGTTGTCTCGCACGCTCAGTCCGGGAAACAGCCGGCGCCCCTCCGGGACATGCGAGAGCCCGAGATGCGCGATCTGCTCAATGGAGAGCCCGGTCAGCGAGCGCCCACGAAAGCTCACCGCTCCGGACCGCACCGGGATCATCCCCGACACGGCCCGCAGCATGGTAGATTTCCCCGCGCCGTTGGGGCCGACCAACGCCACGATCTCGTTCTGCTCAACCTGCAGGTCGACCTCGCGCAGCACCAGGCCCCGCCCGTATCCGGCCGACAGGCCGGCAACATCCAGCATGCTCATGGCAGGTCCAATGCGCTCATGCGACATCCAATCTGCGTTCGCTTCGCCACTTCGCAGCTTCGCTCACGCCTGGTGCCGCTTTGCGTAGCGGTGGCCCAGGTAGGCCTCGATGACCCTGCTGTCGGACAGCACCTCGCGCGGCGCGCCGCTGGTGAGGACCTTGCCCTGATGCAGGACGAGCACCTGATCGCTGATTGCCAGGATCGCCTTCATCACATGCTCGACCGCGATGATGGTCATCCCCTCCCGCTTGAGGCTGTCGATCAGCTCAAGGCTGGGCTCGATCTCGCTGTGCCGCAACCCGGCCATCACCTCATCCAGCAGCAGCAGCCGGGGTCGCAGCGCAAGTGCCTTGGCGAACTCCAGGCGGCGGGCATCGGCGACGGACAGCTCGCTCGGCAAGCGCGTTGCTTGTGCCCCTAGGCCGACCCGCTCCAGCACCTCGTCCGCTGCGGCCAACGCCTGGCTCATGACCGACGTCCCCTGCGGACCGTGCAGCACGCCGACCGCGACGTTCTCCCGGATCGTCATGTCCCGAAAGGGCTTGACGATCTGGAAGGTGCGGGCGACCCGGGCCTTGGCGATCACCCACGGCTTGGCGCCGGTGAGGTCCTTGCCGTCGATCAGCACCCGTCCCGACGTGGGCCGGATGTGCCCGGTCACCAGGTTGATGAAGGTGCTCTTACCGGCGCCGTTGGGGCCGATGACGCCCAGCGTCTGGCCGGCCGGCACGCTGAAGCTGACATCCGAGACGGCCTCTAGGCCGCCGAAGCGCCGGCCCAGCCCACGGGTCTCAAGCACGGGAGGCGCCGCGCCTGGCGAGGACGGGCTGGAGGCCCCCACCGTGGTGGTCACAGGCGATACCTGCGCACGTTGGCAAGCAGGGAGAACTTTCGGGTGCGCAGACCCTCCCGCACGTAGGGCACCACCCCCTGCGGCAGCAGGATGACCCCGACGATGATGATCAGCCCGAGCAGGAAAATGTGCACGTTGGTGTAGTGCTGGCGCAGGTACTCGGACACGAACTGCAGACCGACCGCGCCGAGCACCGGGCCGAGCACCGTCCCACTGCCGCCGATGACCACCATGATCACCATCAGCACGGTGATGTTCACGTCGAACAGGCGCGCCGGGAAGATCGTCACCTGCTGGAAGGCGTAAGTGGCACCGACCAGGCCGGTCACGAAACCCGATAGTGCGAAGGTCAGCACCTTGGTCCTGGTGGTGTTGACCCCGACGGCGCCGGCTGCGTCCTCGTCCTGGTTAACCGCCCGCAGGGCAAACCCGAACCTGCTGCGGCTGACCAACCCGCTGATTGCCACCGACCCGGCGGCAATCAGCAAGAACAGCACGTAGAACCCGTTGTTTCCCAGGTAGGCAGTGCTCGCCTGGTTGCCCACTGTCGGAACGCTGATCCCCGCCCCACCGCCGGTCAACGAGGGGACATTGATCACTACCTCGCGCATGCCTTCCGCGACGCCCAGGGTGGCGATCGCGAAGTAGTGCCCCTTGAGCCGCAGTAGCGGCAGCCCGATCACCACACCGAAGGCGGTGGCCAGCAATGCGCTGGCAGCGAGCGCCACCCAAAAACCCAGGTGGGTATGGGCCATCAGCACCGCTGTCGTGTAGCCGCCGAGGCCGAAAAACACCACTTGCCCAAAGCAAGCGTAACCGGCGAAACCGCCGATCAGGTTCCATGCCTGCGCCAGGGCGATGAACATGAAGATGGTGGAGACGGTGCGTTCCTGACCGACGTAGATCTGGGACTGCAGAAGGAAACAAGCCCCGACCGCCAGCAGGCCGAGCAACCATGGACCCCAGCGGCGAGTCATTGTGCTGCGGATCGTCGCAGCGTCGGTCCCTAGGACCTGGCCAGGCGCGGTCGTCTGAGTCGCCATGCTCAGACCTCGACCCTCGCGGCGTAGTAGGCCTTCCCGACCAGACCGGATGGCCTGAAGATCAGCACGAGAACCAGCACCAGAAAGGCCAGCGCATTCACCCACGTGCCGGGCAGGTACTGGCCGCCCCAGGCCTCGACGAGCCCGATGACCACGCCACCAACCATCGCCCCATACATGTTGCCCAGGCCGCCGAGCACAGCGATGACGAAGGACAGCAGCGTGTAGCGGGCGGCGTCAGCCGGCTGAAAGGTGCCCACGGTGCCCACCATGGCGCCGGCCAACCCGGCGAGGGAGGCGGCGATGGCGAAGGTGAGGGCATACACGTGCCTGGCCCGAATTCCCATGAGCCGGGCGGCGCCGCGGTCCATCCCGGTCGCGGTGATGGACAGGCCCACCCGGGTCCGGTTCACCACTGCCACCAGGACCAGGGTCGCCGCGACGGCGACCAGGAAGGCGAACAGCCGACCGTAGGGCAGGCGCACCCCGGCCGCCCCGAAATTTTGAGAGGCGTAGGAGGTCTGGATGCTTCGGTAGTCAGCGGAGAACACGATGTTCATTCCCTGCACCAGCAGCAGGTCCAGGCCGAAGGTCAACAGCAACGTAACAAATATCGGGGCGTTGACCACCAAGTTGATCACGTAGCGCTGCACCAGGTAGCCAAAGGCGAACAGCGCAAGCGCGGATACGAGCATCCCAACGAACGGGTCGACGCCGGCCACGCTGTGCAACTTCCAGGCCACATAGGCGCCCAGGATGACGAACGAGCCATGCGCCAGGTTGACGACGTTCATCACCCCCCAGACCAGGGAGAACCCAGCGGCGATGAGCGCCAGTAGACCCCCTTGCAGCAGGCCGTAGAGCGTTGCCTGGAAGAAGCTCGTCACTTGCCCGAGCCGGGCCAGACCAACTTCGCCGCCGCGTCCGCCGATGGCCACACGTCCACCGACTTGCCCTGCTGGATCTGGATGACGGACATCGGCTTGAAGGTGTTCTGGCCGGTCGAGTCGAACTTGATGCGCCCGAAGAAGCTCTGCGTGTCCAGGGCGGACACCGCGTCGCGCAACGCGCCCACATCGGTGGTACCGGCCTTCTGGGCCGCGAGCACCAGGGCCAGGCAGGCCGCGCTTGCCTCCGCATCGTGGTAATCCGGGGCGTGGCCGAACTTGGACTGAATCAGCGTCGCGTAGTCCTTCGCGGTGCCGAAGAACTCGTCCTGCCCCTTGACCTGCGGGGTCCACTGGCTCGACCCAAGGACGTTCTCGGCCAGCGGGCCGAGGGTCTTGGCGAAGTCGGGGGTCGGCGGGGCGACGGTCTCACCGATGCCGCCGGATGGCGTCACGCCGAGCTCCTTGGCCTGCTTGACGATCGCAATTCCCTCGACCAGGTGAACCGACCCGATGATCACATCTGGGTGCTGGCCTTTGATTTTGGTCAGGGCTGAGCTCACGTCGGTGGCGCCACTGGGGAAGAACTCCGGCGCGATGACCTTGAAGCCTTCCTTCTTGGCCTCGGCGACCGCTCCGGTCGTCACCGTCTTGGAGAAACCGTCGTCGGCCGATAAGAAGGCGATCGTCTTGGGCTTGGGCTGGGCCAACTCGCCAATGGCCTTGACGATCGACGAGGCATATTCGGTGGCCGGGGACAGCACGGCGAAGGTCTGCTTGTACCCCTTCGAGAAGATTTTGTTGTCGGCTCCCGCCGAGTCCAGCATCAGCTGCTTGTTGCGCTCCACCACTGCGGCCTGGGCCTGCGTGCTGGCCGAGCCGTAGGAGCTCAAGATGACCTTGACGCCCTTGTCGTTGAACTGATCCACGAGCTGGGCGGCCGTATCCGGCTGCGAGGTGTCATCCTGGTAGGAGATGTTCAGCTTGACCTTCTTGCCGGCAACCGGGATGCCGCCCTTCGCGTTGACCACGTCCTGGCAGGCGCTGTAGCCCTCCTTCGTCAGGACGCCCTCCCGGGCGAGCTGACCGGTCAGGCTCATCGAGGCGCCCACCGTCAGGGTGTCCGGGCTGCTGGCCGAGCCGTTACTCCCGGTGGGGGACGTGCTCTGCGCGACCTTGGCGCCGCACCCCGATAGGGCCAGGCCCAGGGTCAGCACCCCGCTCATGCCGAGCACCGCTGTCCGCTTCGTGTCCACCAGTCCCCCTCTCACCTGCCGGGACAATTGAATCCGCTGTATACAGTGAGCCACCTCACCTGTCCACTGTGGGCGCGAGCCAGGCCTCACATCGGCGCTGCGGTCGGGCGAGCCCTGCCCCGCAGCCCGCGCAGCGGATCCTCTCCGCGCGGCGAAAGCTCGGCCATCGCCCCGGTGAGCGTGCTCTGGGCCCGGTCGATGCCCTCGCAGATCAGGCCGCCGAGCCCGATGGGATCCGCGTCGGCCAGCGCCGTGATCATCGCTGCCCGGTGCTGCTGCATCTCGGCCCGCGAACCCAGCACGTGCGCGTACACCCGGGCATAGGGCTCGACCAGGTTCAACACCTGGACAACGAGCCGGAGGGCATGGCGCCGGTCAGACAACTCGTACAAGCGCCGGTAGAAACGATAGTTGAGCGTCGACCACTCCTCGGATTGATCGGCCCCCAGACCTACCATGTTCTCCACGAGCGCACCGAGGCCGGCCACGTCCTGGCGCCCCGCATTGGCCACGACAAACGGCGCCAAGGGCGGCTCAAGCTGGCGGCGAAGGCCGTAGAGCTCGGTCACCTCAGTGGCCTTCAGCTCGGTCACCACCGCGCCCAGGCCGGGCTGCATGTGGATCAGTCCCTCGCCGACGAGCGTGCGCAGAGCCTCACGCAGCGGGATCCGGCTGACCCCGAATCGGCGGGCCAACTCGTCCTGGTTGACCGCGTGGCCAGGCGGCAACACCCGTTCGCGAACCGCCCGACGAAGGGCGGTCGCGATCTCGTCGGGGCGCGGCCGGCTCACCACGCACCCCCTGGCGGGCACACGGCCCGGCTCACGGTTCGCTCCCCGACTCAATGGCGCCGATACGCGGCACGACAACGCGGGGCAGGCTCAGCGCCGCACCCACAGCAAAGACCATCGGGAGCGCCAGCAGCAGGACGAGCCCGTTCCAACCGCCGGCCCCGAAGGCCAGTCCCCCGAGGACCCCGAGCAGGCTGGAACCGAGGTGATAGAACAGCAGGTACAGCGAGGAGGCCTGCGCCCGCCGGCTGCGCGCCCTGGCGTTCACCCAGCCGCTCGCCACCGCGTGAGCGCCGAAGAAGCCGAACGTGGTCAGGGCCGTCCCGATCAGGACCAGCGCCAGCACATTGGCCAGGCTCACCGCTAGCCCCACCGTCATGATCCCCATGCCGAGCAGCAGCACGCTGCGCCGAGGGCGCCGGTCGGTGAGCCGCCCCAGCCAGTTCGCGCTCAGGGTGCCGGCCGCGTAGAGCACGAATACCGTCGCAGCCGCCTGCTGGGACAGTCCGAACGGCCGGGCCTCCAACCGGTAGAGCAGGTAGTTGAAGAAGGCCACCATCGACCCCATCAGCGCGAAGCCGCAGCCGAACAGCCGCAGCAACACCGCGTCGCCCAGGTGCACCCTGGCCGCGGCGAGTTGACGGAGCAGGCCCTCCGGCTGGGGCTCGAAGTGCGCGGAGGCCGGCAGCTGGCTGGCGACATAAAGCCCACCGCACAGGGCGATCAGGCCGACCACCGCGAGCGAGACCCGCCACGTGGACAATCCCGCGAGCAGGCCTCCGAGCAGCCGCCCGGTCATACCGCCGAACCCCGTAGCACCGATGTAAAGACCCATGGCCGAGCCGAGACTCCGGACCGAGACTTCTTCTGCGACATAGGCCATCGCGACAGCCGGCAGGGCGGCCAGTGACAGCCCGGTCAGCACCCGAAGCGCGAGCAGGACAATGAAGGTGGGGCTGGCCGCGGCGGCCACCGTGCACAGGGCGGCGGCCAGCAGCGAGCCCACCAACAGCCCGAGCCGCCCGCGCCGCTCGGAAATGGAGGCGGCGAGAACCACGCCCAGGGCCAACGGAAGCGTCGTGAGCGACACCGTCAGGCTGGCCTCGGTGGGTGAAACATGGAACTCGGCGCCAACTGCCGGCAGCGTGCCCTGCGCAACGTAGAGCACAGAGAAGGCGCAGAAGCCGGCCACGAACAGGGCCCGGCAGGTCCTGCGGTAGGCGGCGGTGCCCAGCTCCAGGTGCGGGAGTGTCCCGCGGTCGGTGCGGTCGGTGCGGTCGGTGCGGTCGGTGCGGTCGGTGCGGTCGGTGCGGTCGGGCCCGGACGCCGCGGCGAGCCAGCCCGCCTGCCTGTCCATCGCTCGCCCCTGCCGCCGTCGCCCGGTAACTGGGCTGTGTATACACGGGATAACGGGCGGCTCCAACCGGCTGCGAGGCGGCGTGTCAGTCAGCGCAGGCCGCCACGCGCGATCAGCTGGGCGGTGATCACGCCGCGCTGGATCTCATTCGTGCCTTCACCGACGATCATCAGGGGGGCGTCCCGGAAGTAGCGCTCGACGTCGAATTCGGTGGAGTAGCCGTAGCCGCCGTGGACCCGGATCGCGTCAAGGGTGATCTCGGCGGCCGCCTCGGAGGCGAACAGTTTCGCCATGCCGGCCTCCATGTCGCAGCGCTCGCCGGAGTCGTAGCGGGTGGCTGCATAACGGACCAGCTGCTGAGCGGCGACCAGCGTTGTGGCCATGTTCGCCAGGTGGTTTCCCACCGACTGGTGCCGCCAGATGGGCTTGCCGAAGGCGGTGCGCTCCTGGGCGTAGCGCAGCGAGTCCTCCAGGGCCGCCCTGGCCACGCCGGTAGCGCGGGCGGCCACCTGGATCCGGCCGATTTCCAGGCCCTTCATCATCTGCGGGAAGCCGTTGCCCTCGGCGCCCCCGAGCAGGGCGTCGGCCGGAACGCGGAAATCGGTGAACGACAGCTCGCAGCTCTCCACCCCCTTGTAGCCGAGCTTGGGCAGGTCGCGGGACACGGTGAAGCCGGGGCCCTTTTCGGCCAGCAGGATGCTGATGCCGCGATGGGGCGGGTCGGCGGCCGGGTCGGTCTTGCACATCAGCGCGACCAGGGCGGAGCGGCGGGCGTTGGTGATCCAGGTCTTCGACCCGTTGACGAGGTAGCCACCTTCCACTGGCTTGGCGGTGGTCCGCATCGCCTGCAGGTCCGAGCCGCCGCCGGGCTCGGTGAGCGCCATGGTGGCGCGGATCTCGCCGGTGGCCAGGCGCGGCAGGTAGCGCTGCCTTTGCTCCTCGGTGCCATAGTCCAGCAGCAGCTTGCAGACGACGGTGTGGCCGCCCATAGCCCCGGCCAGGCTCATCCAGCCGCGCGCCAACTCCTCGGTGACCTGCGCGTAGCAGGGAGTTGAGACCGCAACCTCGCCGTAAGGGGCTGGCACGGCGAGCCCAAAGATGCCCAGCTGCTTCATCTTCTCGATGAGAGCTTCCGGGTAGGTGTTGTCGTGCTCGAGTTGCCGCACCACCGGGCGCACGTCGCGGTCGACGAACTCGGCCACGATGGCGACGATCGCGGCCTCCTCGACGGCCAGCGTGCTCATGGGACGTCCAATCCGCATTCGGTGCGGCGCAGGGCGGTGCGCCGCACCTTGCCGGTGGTGGTCTTGGGCAGTTCTGAGACGAAGTCCACCACCCGCGGATACTTGTAGGGGGCGGTGCGCTCGCGGACGTGCCGTTGCAGCTCGGCCACCAGCTCGGCGGACCCCAGGTAACCCTCGCGCAGCACGATGAAGGCGCGCACGAGTTCGCCGCGCTCCGGGTCCGGCGCGCCGACCACCGCCGACTCGGCCACCGCGGGGTGCGCGGCGAGCACGTCCTCCACCTCGAACGGCCCGATCCGGTAGCCGGCCGAGTTGATGACGTCGTCGGCCCTGGCCTCGAAGTAGAGGTAGCCGTCGGGCTCTTGCCGCACCCGGTCGCCGGTCCGCCACCAGCCGACCGGCGCCGGTTCCCCCAGGTAGCCAAGGAAGAAGGTCGGCACGGACGTCGGGTTCACCCGAAGCTCACCGTCGACTACCTCGACCCGCACGCCGGGCAGCGGCCGGCCCATCGAGCCGGGGCGAGCGTCCGCACCTAGCGCGTTGGCGGTGAGCTGCCCGGTCTCGCTCTGGCCGTATCCGTCGCGCACGAACAGTCCCGTCACCTCATGCCAGCGGGCGAGGGTCTCCCGATCCAGGGCCTCGCCCGCCGCCACAAGGGAACGTAGGCCGGGTAGTACTCGTAACAATCCTTTATTCGCGATGATCCGGTACTCGGTGGGTGCCATGCACAGCACGGCCACGCCCTCCTCGGCGGCGATCGAAAGCCGCTGAGCCGGGTCGAAGCGGGCGTCGTGCAGCAGGGCCGTGCCACCCGACAGCCACGGGGCCACGAACGCGTTGCGGGCCGATTTCGACCACCCCGTTGCTGCGGTGCACCAGACGAGGTCCCCCGGCTGCGCCCCCAGCCAGTGCTGGGCCTGCAGCCACTGGCCGGCCAGGTAACGCTGGCCGTGCAACACCGCCTTCGGGGGCCCCGAGGTGCCGCTGGTGAACGTGAGCAGGCACCGGTCCTCGGCGGCCAGCTCGATCCAGGGCTCCGGCTCGGCGTCGTACGCCTTCGGATCGGGCAGGTAGAGCACCGGGCAGTTGAGGCCGGCCTGCTCCACCACGGCGCGGTTACGCTCATCCGCGACAAGTACGGCCGGCTCGGCCACCTCGATCCGATGCCGCAGGTCAGCCGCCCGCAGCTGCTCAGTACACGGCAGCACCACCCGGCCGGTCCCGAAGCAGGCCAGCAGTGTCTCGACCCACTCGACCCGGCTGCCGAACAAGGTCATCACCACATCGCCGCGGTGCGCCCCAAGCCCAGCCAGCGTCCCGGCCAGCCGGGACGCGCGGTCCGCCAGCTCGCCGAACGTGTGCTCGCGCCGATCGCCGTTGGCTGTCCGCTCGACGAGCGCGAGCTGGGCCGGGTCTCGGCGCAGCACCACGTCGCTCACGAAGTTCACCGACCGAGCGTAGGGGCACCGTCCCTGGGGCGCCTCAAGGCTCGATGAAGTCGGGGCCGGCCGGTTACGGCTTCGCCCAGCGCCGCTGGGTATCGGGCAGCGTTGGCGGCCCGGTAGCAGAAATGCTACGCTCCCGGATGGACTCGGTCCCGCAGAAGGAGCTTCGCAACCAGGTCGGTGAGGTCCTGCGCCGCGTTGAGGCCGGGGAGACGCTGACGGTCACGGTTGCCGGCCGTCCCGTTGCCGAACTCTCCCCCCCTGCCCGACGCCGCTGGGTCGCAGGCAGCGCGCTGGCGAAGGCCTGGCGCGGACCTGTGCCGCGCGGACTCGACGACGACCTCGCGCAGTTCGAGGCCGAGCTTGTCGACCCGTTCCCCACATGAGGGCGCTTCTGGATACGTCCGTCTTGATCGGCGAAGCGCCACCGACCGATGTCGAAGCCGCGATCAGCGTCGTCTCGTTGACCGAGTTGCATTTCGGTGCGCTAGTCGCGAACGATGAAGACGAGCGGGCGCGACGGATCGATCGCTTGACGGCTATCGAGGCCACCTTCGACCCCCTCCCGGTCACCGCAGAGGTGGCGCGCGCATGGGGCCGGCTCGCCTCCGCGGTCACCCGACGCGGCGGCAACCCACGGCGCCGGCATCTTGACCTCGCGATCGCCGCGACCGCGATCGCGGAGAAGGTGCCGCTGCTCACTTATGACCTGTCCGACTTGCGGATCATCAGCGATCTGGTCGACGCCCGCCAACCCAAGTTCGCTCAGGACCGCTGACGCAGACGGCGCGCCAAGGGCACCGGGTGTACGACGCCAGTTTGTACGGCCCTGCCCGAAGCGGGGCGAGCCTGGCCAGCCTGCAGTACTTCGCCGGCCTTTAGCCAGCCCACCATGTGCCGCCGCGCCATAGATGTAGAGGACGACCGCGACACTCGGATACGTCAGCCATGGGAAAGTCCGCGGGTGAGCACGCAACTTTCGGCCGGCCGCGATCCTGACCATCGGTGGCGCGACTGGGCCGAGCAGCGACCTGCGACGCCGGGGCCACATTTCGACAACGCCGCGGCTGGTCGCAGCGCTACGTCGGTTCTGCGGGCGACCTGTGACCATGCCTTGCTCGAAGCCCAGATCGGCGCGTACGTCGCCGAGGAGCTGGCGTCGCCGGTCCTCGACGCCGGACGGGCCGCACTCGCCGAGCTTCTTGGGGTGCCTCCCGAGGGGCTGGCGTTCGTCGAGAGCGCAACGGGCGCCCTCAAGGCGCTGCTCGCAGCCTGGCCGTTGGAGATCGGCGACACTGTCGCAGTGGCGCCGAGTGAGTGGGGCCCCAACATGGAGGCATTCGCCGACCGCGGCCTGCAGGTCACCGAACTGGCCGTGCGTGACGATGGCGAAATCGACCTCGAGCACCTTCGCCGACTGCTGGCAACGTCGCCTCCGGCCGCCGTCCACCTCACCCAGGTCTCCTCCCACCGCCCGCTGGTGCAACCAGTCGCCGAGGCGGCCGAGCTCTGCCGGGCGGCCGGGGTCCCGTTGTGGGTGGACGCGGCGCAGGCCCTGGGCCATGTGGACACGGCTTCGGGAGCTGACGCGATCTACAGCACGAGCCGCAAGTGGCTGGCCGGTCCGCGGGGCGTCGGGATGCTGGGCATCGCCGAGACCTGGTGGGACACCCTGAAGATCCGGGTGCCCGCGATGGCAGAAGGCGGGCTGCCGGTCGTGCGCCTCCTGGAGTCACACGAGGCCCATGTGGCCGGGCGCGTTGGCCTGAGCCTCGCGGCGCGCCAGCACCTTGAGCTAGGCCCGGCGGCCGTTCGGCTTCGGCTGAGCGAGGTGGGACGGGGCACGCGCGCGTCCCTCGAGGGCACGGCCGGCTGGCACGTCCTCGGTCCCTTCGACTCGCCCAGTGCCATCACCACCCTACGGCCAACCGACGGCCAGGATTTGACGGCGACCCGAGCCCGCCTGATCGGCGAACACGGAATCCTGACTACCGTCGCTGCCACCGCTCGCGCCCCCCGGGAGATGAGCGCCCCGCTGCTGCGGATCAGCCCGCACGTTGACTGCACCCCCGACGATCTCGCCCGGCTGCGCTCGGCGCTATCGACCAGTTGAGACCGACCGGCGGTAACGCGGTCCGCCTGGTCCACCGGCTACCGCCCGTCGATCACCTCGATCCGGCAGCTGGGGCCAGATGAGGCCGCGAGCCGCCGGTCCGTGGTGAGAAGCACCACCCCGAGGGCCTCGGCGAGCGCCACGTACATCGCATCCCAGCCGCGCACGGTGTCCCGCAGTTGCCAGGCACGGGCGAGGAGCAGCCGGTGACCGTATCGCTCGCCGGGCCATGCTTCAAGTTGCTCGATCGCCTGGGCGGCCTCGGTGCGATCCAGCTGCCCGCGCAGGTGTTCGCGCCGGACGACGCCGAATACTTCCACGTCCACGATGTGTGGGGCGGCGTGATCGGGATCCGCGGCCAGCCGATCGCGAATCGTCTCGGCTCCCGGACCCGCAATCAGCACCTCACATAGGCAGGAGGCATCAACGACCAGCATCGGGCCACGGGCCACGCTGCTCATCAAGGGCGGCCAGGATCTCCACGCGCCCGAGCCCAGCGGACCTGCGCCGGGTGCCGGTCAGCCAAGCCTCCACGCTGGGCCGGGCAGCCAACCGTGCGGCCTCCGCTCGTAACAGCTCGGGCACGCTGATCCCGGTCTCGGCGGCTCGACGGACCAGGCCCGCGTAAACCTCGTCGTCCAGGTCACGAATCTGCACGGTCTTGGGCATGGATCAGACGGTACATGCAACTTCGCATCACATCATGCTTAGGTGTCACGGTGCTTCGGGCAACACGGTTAACGGCTTTCCCGACATGGTGCGGATCACGCGAAAGTGACGATGAGCCAAGGTAAGTAGGCGGTCGGTCCGATAGCGTCCGGCCAGGACTACTAGTGAGGCGTCCGATCTGTTGATCCTGGTATCGGTCCGGGCGGTCTGTGCGACCCAAGGCTCCAGACATGGGCAGGGATGCAAGACGAGCGTCGGGGCCGCGGCATCCTTCGAGCTCCGCTGCGCGCAGAGCAATGCCAGACTGCCGGCTGTGGCGGACCGGGCGGCAGGTGGCGTGCAATCGGTGGAGCGCGCGTTCACCCTGCTAGAGCACCTGGCCCGGGCCGGCGGCCGGCTGGCGCTCAGCGAACTCGCCGAGCGCTCCGGGCTGTCGCTCGCAACCGTGCACCGGCTGCTGGCCACCCTGGTACTGCGCGGCTACGTCCGGCAGGACGCCGACCGCCGGTACGCCCTCGGCACCGCGCTGCTACCCCTCGGGGACGCCGCGACCAGGCTGCTCGGTAGCTGGGCGCAGCCCTACCTGGCCGAGCTAGTCGAGGCCAGCGGGGAAACCGCAAACCTGGCGGTACTTGAGGACGACCGCATCGTCTATGTCGCCCAGGCCCCCGGCCGGCACCGGATGCGGATGTTCACCGAGGTGGGCCGGCGCGTGCTCCCGCACAGCACCGCCGTCGGCAAGGTGCTGCTGGCCTGGCAGACCGAGGAGAACGTGCGCCGCGTCGTTCGGCGCTTCGGCCTGCCGGCCCACACCCCACACACAATGACGAACACCGAGGCGTTCACCACGGAACTACGCCGCGTCCGCCGGCTCGGCTGGGCGGTCGACGACGAAGAGGAGGAGCTGGGCGTTCGATGCCTCGCCGTCCCGGTCGGGCCGGGCGCTTCGGCCGTCGCGGCAGTCTCGATCTCGGCGCCAGCCAGCCGCCTGAGCCGGGACTCGCCCGAGCTGGTGGCCACGATGCAGCGCGTCGCCGCCCGTCTGGCCCGCTCGCTGTCGCACCAGCAGCACCCCTGATGCCCGCCAACCGGTGCAGGCTGAAGATCGCGGTGCCGCACCGCCTTCCATCAGGTGGAAGTCATTTTTCGACTGGGGCTGGCGCCGGCCCGCGACCTGCGCGAGGCTGAGAAAACCCCAACAACGTGGAGGAGTTGTCTCGTGAGCAGCGCACCCCAGGTTCCCGGCATCGAGATCACCGCCGAGTGGCGCGAGGGCTACGAGCAGGTCCTCACCCCCGAGGCGCTCACCCTTCTCGCCACCCTGCACCGGGAGTTCGGGCCGCGCCGGAACGAGTTGCTGGTCGCCAGGGCGAAACGCGACGCCGAACTGGCCGGCGGGGCACTGCCGGACTTCCTGCCGGAAACCGCGAAGATCCGGGGCGGCGACTGGCAGGTGGCCTCGGTGTCCCCAGGCCTGGTAGACCGGCGGGTGGAGATCACCGGGCCCACCGACCGCAAGATGGTCATCAACGCGCTGAACTCAGGCGCGAAGGTGTTCATGGCCGACTTCGAGGACAGCAACACCCCGACCTTCGACAACCTGGTCACCGGCCAGCTCAACCTCCGGAACTCTCTCCAACGCAAGATCGATTTCAGCAGCCCGGAAGGTAAGAGCTATGCCCTCAACGACACCGTTGCCACCCTGGTGATCCGGCCGCGCGGCTGGCACCTGCCCGAACGGCATGTGCTGATCGACGGCGAGCCGGTTTCCGGGTCCCTGTTCGACTTCTGCCTCTACATGACGACCAGCGCCAAGATCGCCCTGGAGACCGGCACTGGGCCCTACTTCTACCTGCCGAAGCTGGAAGGCCACCTCGAGGCGCGGCTGTGGAATGACGTGTTCGTCGCCACCCAGCAGGCGCTCGACATCCCGGTGGGCACCATCCGGGCCACGGTGCTGGTCGAGACGATCCTGGCCGCCTTCGAGATGGAGGAGATCCTCTACGAGCTGCGGGAGCACTCAGCCGGGATGAACGCCGGGCGCTGGGACTACATCTTCTCCATGATCAAAAAGTTTCGGACTCGTGGGGAGGAGTTCCAGCTACCGGACCGCATCCAGGTGACGATGACGGTCCCGTTCATGCGGGCCTACACCGAGCTACTGGTGAAGACCTGCCACTCCCACGGGGCGCACGCCATCGGTGGGATGGCCGCGTTCATCCCGAACCGCAAGGATGCGGAGGTTAACGACAAGGCACTGGCCGCGGTCCGCGCCGACAAGCAGCGGGAGGCGGGTGACGGATTCGACGGCTCCTGGGTGGCCCACCCCGACCTGGTACCCGTTGCCCTTGAGGTGTTCGACGATGCCCTCGGCGACAAACCGAACCAGCTCGATCGCCGCCGCGATGAGGTGTCGGTCACCGCCGCGCAGCTGCTCGACGCGAAGGCCACCCCTGGCGAGGTGAGCGAGGCCGGCCTGCGCAACAACGTCAGCGTGGGCATCCAGTACCTCGAGAGCTGGCTGCGCGGTGGCGGCGCGGTCGCGATCTTCAACCTGATGGAGGACGCGGCCACCGCCGAGATCAGTCGCTCGCAGGTGTGGCAGTGGGTGCACAACGGGGTGAGCACCGCGGAGGGAACAGCGATCACCCCGGACTACGTCCGGCAGGTCGAAACCGAAGAGCTAGCGAAGGTACGAGCCGCAGTCGGTGACGACGCATTTGCGAAGGGGCGGTACGACGAGGCTCGGGAACTATTCGAGCAGGTGGCCCTCGCCGACGAGTTCATCGAGTTCCTCACCCTGCCGGCCTACGAGCGGATCGACTAACAGCATGGAAGGCACCGCTGACACAACCAGCAACACCGACACGACCGGGACGGCCCGCACCGCCCGGCTGGCCGGCCTGCTCCGCGCGACGGTAGGCGCCGAACGGGTGCTGACCGACCGCGCGCAGCTGCGCACCTACGAGTGCGATGGGCTTGCCAACTTCCGGGTCACGCCCGGCATCGTGGTCCTGGCCGAGAGCCGGGAGCACGTGGTCGACACCGTCCGGCTCTGCGCCGAGCTGGGCGTCCCGTTCGTGGCCCGCGGGTCGGGCACGGGCCTGTCCGGCGGAGCGTTGCCGGTCGCAGAGGGGGTGCTGGTGGTGCTGTCCCGGCTGCGGGCCATCCTCGAGGTCGACCCCGACAACGCGCGGGTCGTCGTCGAGCCGGGCGTGATCAACCTGTGGGTCAGCCGGGAAGTCGCCCCGCACGATCTCGCGTACGCCCCGGACCCGTCCTCGCAGCAGGTGTGCTCGATCGGCGGGAACGTCGCGGAGAACTCAGGGGGCGCCCACTGCCTCAAATATGGGTTCACCGTCAATCACGTCGTCGGCGCGGAAGTCGTGCTACCCGACGGCGAGGTGGTGCAGCTCGGCGGGAAAGCGCTCGAGCACCCCGGCTACGACCTGCTCGGCGCGTTCATCGGCAGCGAGGGCACGCTGGGCGTCGCGACCAAGGTGACCCTCCGGCTGATCCGGGTGCCCGAGGCAGTCCAGACGATGCTGGTCGGCTTTCGCAGCGTGGAAGACGCCGGCGGCGCGGTCAGCGACATCATCGCGGCCGGCATCCTGCCGGCCGCCATCGAGATGATGGACGCGTTGGCCATCGAAGCGGCCGAGGCCGCTGTCAACTGCGGCTACCCAGATGGGGCGGTGGCCGTCCTGGTGATCGAGCTGGACGGCCCGCAGGTGGAGGTCGAGGCCCAGTTCGCGCAGGTGGAAACGCTGGTCGCCGACCGCAAGGCCTTCGAGACGCGCATCGCGGCCGACGCTCCGGAGCGGGCGCTGATGTGGAAGGGCCGCAAGTCGGCGTTCGCCGCCGTTGGCCGGATCAGCCCGTCCTACTTCGTGCAGGACGGTGTCATCCCGCGCACCAAGCTGCCACAGGTGCTCGGCGAGATCGCGCGGATGGCAGACGAGGTCGGGCTGCGGGTGGCGAACGTCTTTCACGCCGGGGATGGCAACCTGCACCCGCTCGTGCTGTTCGACGAAAGGATCGACGGGGAGGCCGAGCACGCCGAGGAACTGGCGGGCGCGATCTTGGATCTGTGCATCGACTCCGGCGGCTCGATCACCGGCGAGCACGGCGTCGGGCATGAGAAGAAAGGAAAGATGAACCGGCAGTTCACCGCCGAGGACCTCGACACCATGCAGCTGGTGCGCTGCGCCTTCGACCCGGACGGCATTGCCAACCCCGGCAAGATCTTCCCCACCCCACGGCTGTGCGGCGAGCGTCCCGGCCCGCGCCAGGGTGCCCACCCGCTGGCCGACGCCGGCCTCGCCGAGGTGTTCTAGGTGGCGAACCGCTAGATGGACACGCTCAGCGCGCAGCGCCGCCCCGGCGCGGCGCGGGACGCCGTCGCCGGCGTCGTGCCCAGCGAGGTGATGCGCCCGGCGGACGAGGTTGTCGCGATCATGCGGGAGGCACGTGCCCGGCAGCAGACCGTGGTCCCAGTCGGCGCCGGCACCAAGACCGGCTGGGCCGCCCCGCCCAGCCGAGCCGACCTGCTGCTGGACCTCACCGGGCTGGACCGGATCGTGGAGCACACCGCCGGCGATCTGGTGGTGATCGCGCAGGTCGGGGTCCGGATCGAGCAACTCGGTGAGCAACTCGCCGGCGCCGGGCAGGCGCTCGCCCTAGACCCCCCGGAGCGTGGCGCCACCCTCGGCGGCATCGTCAGCGCGAACTCCTCGGGCCCTCGACGATTGCGCTACGGCACGGCACGTGACCTGCTGATCGGGGTCACCGTCGTCCTCGCCGACGGCACCCTCGCGCACTCCGGCGGGAAGGTCGTCAAGAATGTCGCCGGCTACGACCTCGGCAAGCTCTACACCGGCGCACACGGCAGCCTCGGCGTGGTGGTCAGCACTACCTGGCGGTTGCACCCCCGGCCCGCCGCGACCGCCGTGGTGACCCTGGACCTGCCGGAGGCCGCTGCGGCCGGCCCGCTCGCCCTGGCGCTGGCCCGCTCGACGCTCACCCCGACCGCTGTCGAGTTGCTCGGGTCGGCCGGTGGCGGCGGCCGGCTCGTCGTCCTATTCGAGGCCATCGCCGAATCCGTTGCCGCGCAGGCCAAGACGGCGACCGAATTGCTCGGCGGCGGCACCATCACCGAACAACTACCTGCCGGGTTCGGTCAGCGCCCAGGTGCCCCGACCGATCTGCTGCTCCGGCTGGCTTTCGCCCCGGCAGCGCTTCCCGCCGTCCTCGCGGCGCTGCCGGCCGGGACGACCATCACCTGCTCGGCGTGCAGCGGCATCGCCTATGCCGCCCTGCCGGCCGCCGAAGGCGTTAGCGCTCTTGGCCGGCTGCGGAGCGAGATCGCCGGACATGACGGGACGGCGGTTGTGCTTGGCGTACCCGATGAATTCCGGGCTGGCCTCGATCATTGGGGCCCGATCGGCAACTCGATGGAGCTGATGCGGAAGGTGAAGCACCGGTTCGACCCCGAGCGGCGGCTTTCGCCTGGACGCTTCGTTGGAGGAATGTAGATGACCGAGCCGAGCCCCGCCGTCGACAGCGACGCGTCGGACCTGCCGGCGGGAACGCCGACCGGCGCCTCGCGGGAGGCCGAGAATGCCTCGGCGCAGGTTGTCGGTGCCCGCCGACCGCTCGACCTTGGCCAAGGCGGCCCCATCGCGGCCAGCGCCGCGGCCGCAACCGTCGGCTTGAGCATGCCCGTAGTCGGGGCGCCCGGCGGCGGGCTCGCGCCAGCGGGTGGGCTGACGCCAGCTTTCGACGCTCACCACCCGCCGGACGCGGCCCTCGTCGGTGATTGCGTGCACTGCGGCTTCTGCCTGCCCACCTGCCCCACCTACCTGCTCTGGGGCGAGGAGATGGACAGCCCCCGCGGCCGAATCGACCTGATGAAGCAGGGCCTGGAAGGCGACCCGCTGGACGACGCCTCGATCCGGCATATCGACCAGTGCCTTGGCTGCATGGCCTGCGTCACCGCCTGTCCCTCCGGTGTCCGGTATGACCTGCTGATCGAGGCGAGCCGGGCTCAGGTCGAGCGCAGGCACGAACGCCCACGCGCCGAGAAGATGCTCCGTGCGGCGATCTACGCGCTGTTCCCCTACCCGCGCCGGCTGAAGGCAGTGCGGGGGCCGCTGCGGGCCTACCAGGCGAGCGGGCTGGGGGATCTGCTGGCCAGGACCGGTTTGCTGGCGCGGCTGCCCGGCCCGCTGCAGGCGATGGAGCAGCTGGCGCCGCGGCTAGGGGCCGCCCTCGCCCTGCCACTGAGCACACCCGCAGCCGGCACCCGCCGGCGGACGGTCGGCCTGCTCACCGGCTGCGTGCAGGGCTCGTTCTTCCCCGAGGTCAACGCCGCCACCGTCCGGGTGCTCGCCGCCGAGGGATGCGAGGTCATCGTCCCGCAGCGCCAGGGCTGCTGCGGCGCCCTGTCCGCGCACGGCGGCCGGGAGGAGCAGGCCCTCGGCTTCGCCAAGGCGGTCATCGAAACCTTCGAGCGCGCGGGGGTCGACGCCGTCGTGGTCAACGCCGCCGGCTGCGGCTCCAACATGAAGGAGTACGGGCACCAGCTGCGCGACGAGCCGGCCTGGGCCGCCAGGGCGAAGGCGCTCGCGGCCAAGGTCCGGGACGTCACCGAGCTGCTCGCCGAGATCGGACCGGTCGCGCCGCGGCATCCGCTTCCGGTGGTCGTGGCCTACCAGGATGCCTGCCATCTGGCCCACGCTCAGGGGATCCGTGCGCAGCCCCGGGAGTTGCTGGCCGGCATCCCGGGCGTGGAACTGCGCGAGCTCGTCGAGGCCGATATCTGCTGTGGCAGCGCGGGTGTGTACAACCTGCTGCACCCCGAACCGGCGCGCGAGCTCGGCGAGCGCAAGGCACGTGCGGTCCTGGACGCGGGCGCCGAGCTGCTGGTCACCGCCAACCCCGGCTGCTGGATGCAGATCGCCACCACGCTGGCCCGGATGGGGCAGCGGATGCCGGTGGCGCACACCGTCTCGGTCCTGGACGCCTCGATCCGCGGGGTTCCGGCAGATCAGCTGCTGGCCGGCGCTCTCGACGGTCCCGGCACCCCGGTGACCCGCCGCATCCCTGCGGCAACGTCCCCGTCTGCCGCCCGCAATTCTGCTACACCACGCTCTGATCAGCACGTGCCCGCAAGCGCCCCCGCCCCGGCGCCCTGACCCTTCATCCACGGCCGGTCCGGCCACCTCTAGCAAAGGAGTTCCCGTGCCGGTCTACAGGCAGGTTCTCGACCCGTTCCACCACTCACTGGGGCTGTCGTCCATCTTCGCGGCGCTGCCGCTGCTCACGCTGTTCGTGCTGCTCGGCGGCCTGCGGATCAGGGCGTGGATCGCCTCGATCATCGCCCTCGCCGTTTCCATCATCGTCGCGGTCGCCATTTACCCGATGGCGATCGGCACCGCGCTGGACAGCGCCGCCCTCGGCGCCGCGTTCGGCTTCTTCCCGATCATGTGGATCGTGATCAACGCCATCTGGCTCTACAACCTCACCGTCGAAAGCGGCCATTTCGACGTGCTGCGCAGATCTTTCGCCTCGATCAGCGACGATCAGCGGATCCAGGCCATCATCATCGCGTTCTGCTTCGGGGCGCTGCTGGAGGCGCTGGCCGGGTTCGGCACCCCCGTGGCGATCAGCTCGGTCATGCTCATCGCGCTGGGTTTCCGGCCGCTGAAGGCCGCCACCATCGCGCTGGTCGCGAACACCGCCCCGGTGGCCTTCGGCGCCCTCGCCGTGCCGATCACCACGCTGTCCACCGTCACCAAGCTGCCGGTCTCCGATTTGGGAGCGATGGTCGGCCGGCAGACCCCGCTCCTGGCGGTGTTCGTGCCGCTCGCGCTGGTGTTCATCATTGACGGCACCCGAGGGGTACGTCAGGTGTGGCCGCCTGCCCTGGTGTGCGGCGTGGTCTTCGGGGTCTTCCAGTACCTGGCGTCCAACTTCTGGTCGGTGCCGCTGACCGACATCATCGCCGCGCTCGCCTCCGCCCTCGCCGTGCTCGCCTTCACCCGGGTCTGGCACGCGAAGGAGGGCTACATCGAGGCGCCCGACGAAGCGCCGCGGCGCCGCACGGCGAGCCCGCCGCTGATCGCCGGCGGCAGCGAGAATGCCGACCCCGCAGTCGTTGCCCGGGTCCGCGCCGACGGCGGCGGCCGCGGCGGCCGCGACGGGCGCGACTCGCGCGCCGACGTGCTGCGGGCCTACAGTCCGTACGCCATCATCATCTTGATCTTCGTGCTGGCCACCAGGGTGTCGGCCATCACCGGGGTCGCCCCGAAGAAGGTGGGCAAGGCCGGCACCGGCCTGGAGACGGTGACCCGGCTGATCAACTGGCCCGGCCTTTCGATCTTCAACGGCAAGGGCAAGGTCGTCGCGACCACCTTCAAGCTCAACTACCTGTCCGCCGCCGGAACGCTGCTGCTGGTCGCCGGGATCCTCACCATGATCGTTCTGGGTATCGGGCCGCTGCGGGCCCTACGCATCTACGGCCGGACGCTGGACCAGCTCAAGTACGCGATCCTCACCGTCATGGCGGTGCTGGCCCTGTCCTTCGTGATGAACAACGCCGGGGAGACCCAGACCCTAGGGCTGTGGATGGCCGGGGCCGGCGGGTTCTTCGCCTTCCTGTCCCCCATCCTGGGTTGGCTCGGTGTCGCGGTCACCGGCTCGGACACCTCCTCGAACTCCCTGTTCGGGTCGTTGCAGATCACCGCGGCCGCCAAGGTGCACCTGTCGCCGACGCTGCTGGCCGCCGCCAACTCCTCCGGCGGGGTCCTCGGCAAGATGATCTCCCCGCAGAACCTGGCCATCGCCGCCAGCGCGGTAGGTCTGGAAGGCAAGGAAGGCGACATCTTCCGCAAGGTGTTCGGCTGGAGCATCGCCTTCGTTCTGTTCATGTGCGTCCTTGTCTACCTGCAGTCCACCAGCGTGCTGTCTTTCATGGTCATTTGATGGAGGCCCCGGCCCCGCCGGTCATCCCGTCGGTCCCGCCGGGCGGCAGCCTGACCATGCGGGTACGCGCCGCCCGGACCGGGCAACGGCTGCTGCTCGACCTGTCCTCGCGGCTGGCCGACGCCGGGTGCCTGGTCACCGGGATGGACGTGGTGGAGGTCGCCCCGACCGGGCTCGTCGTCGACGTTTCGGTGTTGCTCCTGGACGGCGGCGGCGGCGAAGCCGTCGCCGCCGCGGTGCAGAGGGACCCGGTCTGCACCCTCGTGCATGTCTCTGACGCCGTTTTCCTTCGCCACCTCGGCGGCAAGATCGAGGTCATGTCCAGGCAGCCACTGCGTACCAGGCAGGACATGAGCACCATCTACACCCCGGGGGTGGCCAGGGTGTGCGAGGCGCTGGCCCGCCGCCCGCAGGACGCCTGGTCGCTGACCATGAAGGGCAGCGCGGTTGCCATCGTCACCGACGGCAGCGCCGTGCTGGGCCTGGGGGACCTTGGCCCCACTGCGGCGCTGCCGGTGATGGAAGGGAAAGCCGCGATCTTCCGTACATTCGCGGGGTTGTCGGCATTTCCGTTGTGTCTTTCCACCACAACTACCGACGACCTGGTCCGGGCCACCGTCGCGCTCGCCCCCGGCTTCGGTGGCATCAACCTCGAGGACATCGCCGCCCCCGCCTGCTTCGAGGTCGAACGCCGCGTCCAGGCCGATGTCGACATCCCCGTGTTTCACGACGACCAGCACGGCACCGCCGCCGTGGTCATGGCCGGACTGATCAGCGCCTCCCGGCTGACCGGCCGGGAGTTCACCGGGCTGCGGGTCGTCCTCGTCGGGGCGGGCGCCGCCGGCACGGCCATCAGCAACGCCCTGCTCGAGGCGGGGATCACCGACCTCACCATCTTCGACCGGGACGGGGTCATCCGCGACGCCGAAGGCTTCTCACCGCATCACCGCGAGCTCGCCAAGCAGACCAACCCGCGCTCCCTCGCCAGCCTCGCCGACGCCTTCAGCGGCGCCGACGCGGTGATCGGCACCTCCCGTCGAGGCTCGTTCGAACCCGCCCTGGTCGAGCGGATGGCCCCCCGCCCGCTGGTGTTCGCCCTGGCCAACCCCGATCCCGAGGTGTTCCCGCACGAGGTGCGCCCCGACGCGGTCATCGCCACCGGTCGCAGCGACCTGCCGAACCAGATCAACAACTCACTGTGCTTCCCCGGCTTTTTCAAGGGCGCCCTGCAGGCCAGGGCCCGCACTGTCACCCCGGCGATGGTCCGGGCCGCCGCAGCCGCGATCGCCGACGCCACCGGGGAGGCCCAGCTCGCCGCCGGGGTGATAATCCCCACCATGTTCCAGCGCGGGTTGCACGACGCGGTAGCCGCCCGGGTCAGCGCCGCGGTCGAAGCAGGTGGCACGCCGTGACAGCGGCCAAGGGCGCCACCACCGATCCGCTGCTGCACCCGTTCGCCAAGCCCAGCGCGCCGGCCGACTCGTTCACCCGCATCGTGCGCGGCGAGGGCGCGCTCGTCTTCGATGAGCGGGGCCGGCGCTACGTCGATGCGATGGGATCGCTGTGGTACTGCAACGTCGGCCACGGCCGGGCGCAGATCGCCGACGCCATCGCGCACCAGATCCGGCAGCTGGAGACCTACCACCTGTTCGACCGGTTCAGCAACGCACCCGCTGAGAAACTCGCCGCCCGGCTGGCCGACCTCGCGCCCGTCCCGGACAGCCGCATCTTTTTCACCAGCGGCGGTTCGGAAGCGGTCGACACCGCAATCAAGCTCAGCCGGATCACGCACGCCCAGGCCGGTCAGCCCGAACGCACCATCGTGATCAGCCGGGAGCCGAGCTATCACGGCGTCACCTTCGGCGGCATGGCGCTCACCGGACTTGCGCTGAACCGCAAGGACTTCGGCCCCGGCGTCGGCGACGTCATTCAGGTACCCAAGGACGACCTCGACGCGGTCCGCCGGGTCCTGACCGACAACCCGGGCCGGGTCGCCGCGGTCTTCGCCGAACCCGTGATCGGGGCCGGCGGGGTGTGGCCGCCTGTCGCCGGCTACCTGGAAGGACTCCGCGCCCTGTGCGACGAGCACGGCGCGCACCTGGTCTTCGACGAAGTGATCTGCGGGTTCGGGCGGCTGGGCAGCTGGTTCGCCGGCGGCCACTACGGGGTGCGGGCCGACCTGACTACCTTCGCCAAGGGGGTCACCAGCGGCTACTTCCCGCTCGGCGGCGTCATCTGCGCGCCGTCGGTGCATGAGCCGCTCGCCGCCGACCCGGCCTTCACCCTTCGGCACGGCTACACCTACTCCGGGCACGCCACCGCGTGCGTCGCCGCGCTGTGCTGCCTGGACATCATGGAGGGCGAGGGCCTACTGGCGCGGGCGAAGGGCATCGGGGACCGGCTGGGCCCGGCCCTTTGCGCGTTGCGTGATGACGGGCTGGTGGCCGACGTCCGCGGGGTCGGCGGCCTGTGGGCGGTGGGCCTGGCCGCCGAGGTGGACCCCGTCGCGGTTCGCGACCGGGTGCTCGCCGACGGGGTCATCGTGCGCCCGATCGCCCCCGACACCCTCGCCATCTGCCCGCCGCTGGTCATCGAGGACGCCGACCTGGACCTGGTTCCGGCCACGTTGCGGGCGGCGCTGGCCTGAGACCTGCCTTGGCGCACCTACAGCAGAACGGCAACGCCGCTGCGTGTAGCCGCCGCGACGAGGGCCTGATCGAATGCTGCCAACGATGCGTCGTTGATAGCGGCGTCCAGAACACAACAGTCGGGAAGCTTCCGGCCCGGTTGTCGCCCGCACGTTGGCTAATCCGAAGTTACGTGATCTTGGTCGTTGTTGGGCGCTGCTGACCTGCGGTTTTGGTTGTTGGCTGGCGGTGGTTGCTGGCTACTGGAGGTGGAGGGGGACGGCGGCGCCGAGTAGTTCGAAGGCTCGCCGTTGGGTGGGGGTGGGGACGGCGAGCAGGTCG
>JAABUP010001490.1_pt1 | contig 49192 bp, 27 predicted proteins | sample 5559201 | NCBI WGS metagenome assembly JAABUP01 (sample SAMN10711887, study PRJNA513373) | rock metagenome | isolation source: Antarctica rocks | place: Antarctica | reverse complement strand
TACATGATATTTACAATCGTACGTCGTATGAGAGGTCTTCCGATAGTTTTGCACATCCCAAAGATATTAAACTAAAGTCTTCGCCTAAAGGCGAGGGATTTTCCCCCTGAAACTGACATTAAAAAATCTTTGGACAACAACCCCCAAAGGTTTACGACGGTTGCACCCAGCACTTTTCGGATGCCGATCTCTTTTGTGCGTTGCTCGGCCAGAAACGAAGCCAGGCCAAAGATGCCCAAACAACTGATCAAAACGGCAAACACGGCAAAAAACGAAGCCAGGCTGCCAATGCGTTGTTCAGCAGCAAATTTTTTGGCGTAATCCTCATCCACAAAAGTAAAATCAAATGGTGCAGCAGGGTTGTACTTTTCAAAAATGACTTTAACTTTTGCTAAAGCTTCGCTTACGCTTATTTTAGGGTTGAATTTGATGGTAACAACGCCAACATTGTAATTATCCATGAAAAAAACCGTAGGTGCGGGTTTTTCATAAGGCGATTCCATCATTACGTTTTTTACCACACCAATAACGTGGAACTTTTTATCATTAAATTTAACCGTTTCGCCTACCGGGTTTTTCAATCCCATTTGTTTTACTGCGGCTTCATTCAGTATCATTCCTGTGGTATCGGTTCCGTATTGCCTGGAATAATCTCGGCCGGCAGCAAATTTCCAATTTACCGTTTTTCCAAAATCATGCGTTACCCACGAAACACTAAAACCAGCAATGAGATTAGGATCTTTTCCCGGCCAATCAAAACCAATTAAATGTGCACCAACATTAGTTGCAGCATTTGAAGCTTCGGCCATGTTTACTGCTGCACCGGAATTGATCAACTCGTTCCGAAGCAGATCGTACTTGCCATACAAATCCGGCGTGCTCATTGTGATAGTAATCAGTCCGTTCTTGTCATACCCCAGCGGCCGGTTCTTGGCATATTGAATTTGCTGGAAGATAACGATCGTACCAATAATCAGCGAAACAGAAACCGTGAACTGCAATACAACCAATACTTTACGTGGAACAGTAGCAAAACGTCCGGCTTTAAAAGTTCCTTTTAATACTTTTATGGTATTGAATGAAGATAAGTACAATGCAGGATAACTACCTGAAATTAAACCAGTAAGAATTGTGAAAGGGATCAACAACAACCAGAAAAACGGATTAAGCCAAGGCACAACCAAGGTTTTATCGGCCAAAACATTAAACCAGGGTAAAGCTAATTGAACCAATAACACGGCAAGCAATAAAGCCATAAAAGCAATCAGTACAGATTCACTCAAAAATTGGATAATTAGCTGTTTGCGCTGCGAACCAACTGCCTTGCGTACACCAACTTCTTTGGCGCGCGTTTGCGAACGGGCTGTACTTAAATTCATGAAGTTGATACAGGCCAGCAGCAACACAAACAAACCGATGATGCCAAACATCCATACAAATTGAATGGCACCTCCTGTATTTTTCCCCTGCTTAAACTCGCTGTATAAATGCCATTTTCGCATAGGTTGCAACATAATTTCAGGCTTGTCTTCCCGGTTAGGTTTGCCAATGTAAATGTTCTTTACTTTGGCCGAAACCTTATTGACATCAGTATGGTCGCTCAGTTGCCCGTAAAGGAAAAATGAATTATTGTTCCATTCTTGATATGCTGTTTTTACCCATGCTTTTTCGGCAACAAAAGAAGCCCAGGGCATTAAATAATCCACCGTTTTAAATTCTGTGTTTTGAGCAAAATCTTCGTAAACAGCGCTTACTTTCAATGCTTTCTTATTATCTAACCGAAGAACCTTGTTTAATGGATTGGCAGAACCAAAAATTATTTTCGCCAGCGATTGGCTAATCATAATGGATGATGGATCTTGCAATCCATTAAGTTCTCCTTTGAGGATATTTAAGGATAGGATTTTTGTAAAATCAGGCTCAGCGTACAAACCGTTCTTGCTAATTTTTTTATCGCCCAAAGTAAGAATGTGCATTTCGCTGCCTCTGCTTAAAGCCAGATATTTAAAATCAGTAGCGTATTTGTCCCGAAGTTCTGTTACTAAAGGGATAGAAACCGTTGTAAAAGTTGCAACATTGTCTCCCATATGCGAATTCTGGATAAACTGTATAACACGGTCGTAGTTTTTAAACGACTTATTGTACGATAGTTCGTCCCGGATCCAAAACCCTATCAACATGGCTACCGCCATTCCAACGGCTAAACCAACAATATTAATGGCCGAATAAACTTTGTTTTTAATCAGGTTCCGCCAGGCAATTTTAAAATAGTTTTTGATCATGATTTTTAGATTTTATAATGATGCTTCTTTTATCAATGTTTTTTTAGCCCCACCTAACCTCTCCAAAGGGGAGGAACTCAGGTGCAGACCTTTCATATTCGCCATGCTAAAAGCCCTCTCCTTCAGGTAAGAGGTTCGAGGTATGAGGCTTTGCAAGATGCTGATACCTCCTACCTCTCACCCCAAACCTATTCACTCCTCAAACTCTTCACCGGGTTGGCCAATGCTGCTTTTATCGCCTGAAAACTGACGGTGGCTAGGGTAATTGTAATAGCACCTATTGCAGTTAGAAGAAAAATCCAAGCAGAGATTTGGGTTCGATAATCGTAATGCTGCAACCAGCTGTGCATAAAATAGTAAGCAATCGGCGTAGCAATTAATAGCGAAATCAAGATCAGGCCGATAAATTCTTTCGACAGTAAAGTCCAAAGGTTGAATACGGTTGCACCTAATACTTTGCGGATACCGATTTCTTTAGTGCGTTGTTCAGCCATAAATGAAGCCATTCCAAACAAACCAAGGCAGGAAATTAGAATAGCCAGAACTGAGAAAAAACTGGAAAGCTTGCCGATACGCTGCTCGTCATCAAATTTCCTTTCATATTGCTCATCAACAAACTTGTATACAAAAGGCTGCGACGAGTTGTATTTTTTAAAAACGCTTTCTATTTTATCAATGGCGCCACTGGCACCAGAGGAAGGATTTAGCTTTACATTCAATACGTTTTCTGTATTTTTACTGTATACAAAAACGGTACGAACTACCGGTTCGTAAGGAGATTGCATCAATAAATCTTTAATTACACCAACAACATGAAAAGGCTTACCGTCCCAATGGATGGTTTCGCCAATAGGATCCTTTAAGTTCATAAATTTTACTGCTGCTTCGTTTAAAATAATCCCAGAAGAATCTGTTAGGAAAGACCGTGAGAAATCTCGACCCGCTTTTAGACTCCAATTTATGGTTTTCCCAAAATCGTTTGACACATAAACAACACCAAAATCGCCCTGCAACGAAGGGTTTTTCCCTTTCCAATCAAATCCATTATCGTTTTCATTAACATACGTTGTTGGGCTGGACGATTCTGCAATTTCTGCAACTGTTCCGGAGTTTTTAAGTTCATTACGAATAGCATCAAAATGCTTGTGTATTTCCTCAGTGACTACGGGAATAATAACCAAACCGTTTTGACTGTAACCAACAGGTCTGTTTTTGGCAAATTTTATTTGTTGAAAGATAATGATCGTTCCAACAATCAAAATTATCGATATCGAAAATTGTAATACCACGAGTACTTTACGAAGCAAGCCAGCAAAATGGCCCGTTTTGAAAGTTCCTTTTAAAACCTTGACCGGCTTAAAAGATGATAAATAAAGTGCCGGATAACTTCCCGCCAGCAGGCCGGTTATCAGCGTAAAACAAAGACCTGAAATCCAAAAAAGTGGGTTATTCCATAAAATAGCTATTTTTTTATCCGCAACTTCGTTAAAAAGCGGTAATGCCAGTTGCACTAAAATTAATGCTAACGCAAATGAGAACAAGGAAAACAGTAACGATTCGGATAAAAACTGACCGATCAATTGCACACGCAGAGAACCTATGGCCTTGCGGATGCCGACTTCCTTGGCGCGGTTCTCTGAACGTGCTGTACTTAAATTCATGAAATTGATGCAAGCGAGTAATAATACAAAGAAACCGATCACTCCAAAAAGCCAAACAAACTGAATTCTACCGCCAGTGTTGATACCATTTTTAAATTCGGAATACAAATGCCAGTTGCGCATGGGCTGCAAAAAAACTACCGGTTTAAAAGCAGCATCTTCTGCTTTAACCCGCTTTAGTTTTACATCCTTTATTTTTGCAGAGACTTGGTTTAAATCGGCATGATCTGCTAATTGCACCCAAGCTTGGAAAGAATTATTGCGCCAAGGATTAGTTGCTTTTTCGTTCCATACATTACTATCAATGTACAAATTCCAGGGAGCAATAAACAACAAGGCCTTAAACTCGGAGTTGTATGGAAAATCCTCATAAACGCCACTTACCTTCACATCAAATTTTGAGTCAATTTTAATGCGATGATTCATTGGATCAGCATTACCAAACAAAGCCTTCGCTGTGGTTTTAGAAAGAATAATTGAATGACTATCCTGTAAAGCAGAAGCTGAACCTTCCAACATCTTCATGGAAAGCATCTGGATAATTTGTGGCTCAAAATAGTTCCCGCTTTGTGTTATCATCTTTTCACCAAAAGTTAAAATATGATCATTTGTCCAACCGGACATGGAAACTGACTTAAAATCACTGCCGTAATTTTTGCGGAGTTCCTCTCCGATCAAATACGGTAAAGATGTTTGACTACCCGTTTCACCATTGAATGTCTGGTGCTGCATAACCTGAGCAAGTTGCCCATAATTTCTAAACGATTTGTTATAAGATAATTCATCCCAAACCCAAAGTCCAATCAGCATTGCTACCGCCATTCCAACGGCTAAACCAACAATATTAATGGCAGAATAAACTTTGTTTTTAATCAAGTTGCGCCAGGCGATTTTTAAATAGTTTTTGATCATGATTTTTAGATTTTATAATGATGCTTCTTTTATCAATGTTTTTTTAGCCCCACCTAACCTCCCCAAAGGGGAGGAACTCAGGTGCAGACCTTTCATATTCGCCGTGCAAAAGCCCTCTCCTTCAGGTAAGAGGTTCGAGGTATGAGGCTTTGCAAGATGCTTCTACCTCCTACCTCTCACCCCAAACCTATTCACTCCTCAAACTCTTCACCGGATTGGCCAATGCTGCTTTTATCGCCTGAAAACTGACGGTGGCAAGGGTGATTGAAATTACACTTATTGCAGTAATGAAGAATATCCAAAAAGAAATATTAGTTCGATACTCATAATGTTGGAGCCAGTTGTGCATAAAATAGTAAGCAATCGGCGTAGAAATGCATAAAGAAATTAGAATCAAGCTGATAAATTCTTTAGAGAGTAAAGTCCAAAGGTTAAATACGGTTGCACCTAATACTTTTCTGATACCGATTTCTTTTGTGCGCTGCTCCGCTAAAAAGGAAGCCAGGCCGAAAATCCCAAGACAACTAATTAAAATAGCAAAAACGGCAAAGAAAGTAGCTAAAGTGCCGATACGTTGTTCGATAACAAACTTTTTAGCAAATTCTTCATCAACGAATTTAAAGTCAAACGGAGCAGCCGGATCAATTTTATCAAATATGGCTTTTATCTTTGATATGGATTCGTTCATACCCATATCTGGATTAAGCCTTATTGTAATGGAAGAAACTTGTCCATAATTCATAAAAAAAACTGTAGGTGGTGTCTGTTCATAAGGAGATTCCATCACCACATTTTTTACAACGCCTATAACATGATAGTTGACACCATTAAATTTTACAGTTTCACCTACTGGATGTTTCAATCCCATATGCTTTGCAGCAGCTTCATTTAATACCATACTCGCCGTGTCAGTTTTAAATTGCCTAGAGAAATCACGGCCGGTATCAAAATGCCAGCCTACTGTTTTTCCAAAATCATGTGTTACCCAAGAAATACTGATAACCGTATTGAGATTTGGATCCTTTCCCGGCCAATCGAAACCAATTAAATGTGCACCAACATTAGTTGCAGCATTTGAAGCTTCTGCCATGTTTACGGCTGCACCCGAATTCAATAGTTCACTCCGAAGCAAATCGTACTTTCCATACAAATTTGGAGTTGACATATTAATAGTAATCAATCCATTTTTATTATAACCAATCGGCCTGTTTTTAGCATACTGAATTTGTTGGAAAATAACTATTGTGCCAATGATGAGTGAAACAGAAATAGTGAACTGTAAAACTACCAGAACTTTGCGCGGAACAGCGGCAAAACGGCCGACTCTGAATGTTCCTTTTAACACAGCAGTTGCATTAAATGAAGAAAGATATAATGCCGGATAACTTCCCGAAATTAAACCTGTAATTAGCGTAAACCCAACGATAAGCAAATAGAATGCAGGGTTTTTCCACGGAATGTTTAAGTTTTTATCAGCCAACCTGTTAAACAAAGGCAATGCAAGTTGTACTAATAAAACAGCCAGTAATAAAGCAAGTCCTGCAATCAATACGGATTCAAGCAGGAATTGAAAGATCAATTGTTTACGTTCTGATCCAATAGTCTTTCTGATACCAACTTCCTTTGCCCTAATTTGAGATCGCGCCGTGCTCAAATTCATAAAATTGATACAAGCTAAAAGCAATACAAATAAACCGATCACGCCAAACATCCAAACATATTGAATAGCCCCACCTATATTTTTACCTTGTTTAAATTCGTTGTACAGGTGCCATTTGCTTATAGGTTGTAATATAATTTCCGGCATATCATCTCGATCAGGTTTTCCAATAAAAAGATTTTTAACCTTTGCATTTAGTTGGGTTAAGTTAGTGTTATCATTAACTTGAGCATAGAGGAAAAATGAATTATCGTTCCATTCATGATATGCTTTTTTTATCCAATCTTTTTCGGCAACCAAAGCTGCCCAAGGCATTAAAAAATCTATCTCTTTAAAATCTGTATTCGGGGGGAAATCCTTAAAAACACCACTTACTTTGTAAGATTTTTTGTCGTCTGTTAAGAGTATTTTTCCTATGGGATCGGTTTTACCGAAAATTATTTGAGATAGCGACTGGCTAATCATGATGTTTGATTCATCTTGTATTCCACGTAGTTGCCCTTCAACCATTTTTAAAGATAATATTTCAGGCATTTCTGGTTCGGCATAAATTCCGGTTTTACTTACTTTTTTATCTGCAAAGGCCAGAATGTGTGATTCATTATATCTGCTTAAAGCAATATGCTTAAAATCAGAAGAATACTTACTTCGGAGTTCCAGCGCTAAAGGAATTGGAATTGTATTATGAGTAGAAACATCCTTACCGTTAGTAGAATTTTGAATGAATTGTACAATACGATTGTAATTAGCAAAACTTTTGTTGAAGGAAAGTTCATCCCAAATCCAAAACCCAATCAGCATGGCGACAGCCATACCAACAGCCAGTCCAACAATATTAATGGCAGAATAAACCTTGTTTTTAATCAGGTTCCGCCAGGCGATTTTTAAATAGTTTTTGAACATAATTTTTAGATTTTATAATGATGCTTCTTTTATCAATGTTTTTTTAGCCCCACCTAACCTCCCCAAAGGGGAGGAACCCAGGTGCAGACCTTTCATATTCGCCGTGCAAAAGCCCGCTCCTTTAGGTAAGAGGTTCGAGGTTTGAGGCGCATTGCAAGATGCTGATACCTCCTACCTCTCACCCCAAACCTATTCACTCCGCAAACTCTTCACCGGATTGGCCAATGCTGCTTTTATCGCCTGAAAACTGACGGTGAATAAGGTGATTACAATAGCGCCTAAACCTGCTGCACAAAAAATCCAAACTGAAATTTCGGCGTGATAAGCGTAATTTTGCAACCAGGCGTGTAAAAAATACCAGGCTATTGGTGTGGCAATCAGCATGGAAAGGATAACTAATTGTACAAAATCTTTCGAGAGCAATTGCCAAAGATTAAATACGGATGCACCAAGCACTTTCCTGACACCAATTTCTTTACTTCGCTGTTCGGCCATAAAGGAAGCCATGCCGAACAATCCTAAACAACTGATAAATATGGCCAACGCGGCAAAAGCTCCGGCCAGTTTGCCAATGCGTTCTTCATTACCAAACTTGCGGTTGTAATCTTCATCGGCAAACTTGTAATCAAACGATTTATCGGGATTGTACGTCTTGTACACTTTTTCTATTTGTTGCAGTGCTTTGCCGGCACTCGTTTCAGGGTTTATCTTTACAATAAGTACATTGCCCGGCTCATCCAACAAATTAAAAACCGAAGGCCGTACGGGTGCATAAGGCGATTCCATCACCATGTCTTTCACCACACCAATTATTGTAATAAGATGTCCGTCCCAGGTGATTGTTTCGCCTACCGGTTTTTTAAAACCGATTAATTTCGCTGCTGCTTCATTCAATATAACCCCTGCCGAATCCGTTAAAAATTCTCTCGAAAAATCCCTTCCGTCAATAAATTGCCATCCTACTGTTTTCCCATAATTATAAGAGACATTGGTTTTTGGAAATTCGACAGGCTGTGCCGGATCTTTTCCTTTCCAGTTAAAACCTGTGCTGGTTGAGTTTACATTTGTTACAAGGCCGTCGGATTCTGTCATCTCTACAATTGCCCCTGCACTTTTCAATGCTTCTTTTACCGCATCAAAATGATTGTGTATCTCTGGAGTAGGCATGTTGACCATCACCAAACCATTGCGCTCATAACCAACGGAACGGTTTTTGGCAAACTCAATCTGGCGGAAAACAACTAAGGTGCCAATAATCAAAACGATAGAAACCGTGAATTGAACCACCACCAAAACCTTGCGCGGTGTGGCGGCAAAACGGCCAACCCGAAATGTTCCTTTCAACACTTTGATCGGCTCGAAAGACGAAAGATACAAGGCCGGATATAAGCCGGCAATCAATCCGGTTAGTAAACAAAACAGCAAACTAAATAGCCAGAACACAGGATTAGACCATAATATTTGCATTTCCTTGTCTGCTATTTTGTTAAACAACGGAAGTGATAACTGTACTAAAATAAGGCTGATAAAAAAAGCAAGTAGAACGAACAACAAAGATTCACTGAAGAACTGGTTGATTAACTGCTGCCGGGACGAACCAACTGTTTTTCGGATCCCAACTTCTTTTGCCCGTTTTTCGCTTCGCGCAGTGCTCAGGTTCATAAAATTTATACAGGCTAAAAACAGCACGAACACGCCAATCAAACCAAACAGCCATACATATTGAATACGTCCGCCTGTGTTTATACCATTTTTAAACTCATCATACAAATGCCATTTCCGCATAGGCTGTAAAAAAAGCTGTGGGTTTTGTTTTGCCAGGTTTTTGTTGACATGGTTAAGACGAACATCTTTAATGTTTGTGGATACTTTGTCCATATCAGCATGATCGTTTAATTGTACATAGGTAAAAAAGGCATTAGGACGCCACGGGTCTTCTGCATTTTTGATCCAATCCGTGTTATCAAAATAAAGCTTCCATGGTGCAATAAACTTAACTTCAGCAAAATCAGAACTGGCCGGAAATTCTTCATATACGCCTGTAACTTTAACGTTTAGTTTATCATCCAGCTTTATCAGTTTTCCAATTGGATCAGTTTTTCCAAATAATGCTTTCGCAACTTTATCTGAAAGCATGATTGAACTTGGATCGTTCAGTCCGCTACGGGAACCGCTTATCATTTTCAGGCTCAGCATTTCTGTAGCTTCAGGCTCAAAATAAACACCTTCAGGAGAAAGTTTTTTCGAACCAATATTTAAAAGATGAGGCCATACTCCGGAGGCTAAAACCACATGTTTAAAACTACTTCCATATTCGTTACGGAGTGCTTGCGCCAAAGGATAGGGCGTTGCCGGGCCGGTTTGTATATCTGTACCGCTTGTTTTATTTTGCATAACCAAAGCAATGCGGTCATAATTTTTAAATGAGGTATTAAAGGACAATTCATCCCATATCCAAATCCCAATAAGTATAGCTACGGCCATACCAATGGCTAAACCAATAATGTTAATGATGGAAAAAAACTTTTGTTTCCATAGGTTCCGCCAGGCGATTTTAAAATAGTTTTTGATCATAATCTTAAGCTTTTAGCTTTCGGCAATCAGCCTTCAGCTTTTTGTATAGTTTATTATTTTGGGTTGGAGGTGTGAGGTTTGAAATTTGTAATCCACTGATTGCTGAAAGCTGATTGCTTACAGCTTCTTCCTCACTCACTTCTCAAACTCTTCACCGGATTGGCCAATGCTGCTTTTATCGCCTGAAAACTGATAGTAATCAAAGCTATACCAAAAGTTATCAGCGCAGCTAAACCAAAAATCCACCAATGTAAAGGTGTTTGGTAAGCGAAGTTTTGCAGCCATTTGTCCATTGCAAAATAACCAAGTGGTATGGCAATTAGAGTTGCGATCAATACTGGTTTCAGCATATCTTGGGACAACAGCAACACAATGTTTTGCACGGAAGACCCCAATACTTTTCTTACGCCTATTTCTTTGGTCCTCTTTGTAGCAGTGAAAGAGACAAGACCGAACAAGCCAAGACATGCAATTAAAATAGCCAAGCCCGAAAAAATGCTTAATATTTTTTGCTGCCTGATGTCTGTTTTATATAACTCATCAAATTGCTGGTCTAAAAAACTATATTCAAAAGGATAAACCGGAGCGGCTTTGCTATAAGCGTTTTTAATATACGCTAAAGCAGATTGGATATTCCCGGCTTTTAATTTTATCAAAACAACCCTTCTGTCCATTGCAGGTGAGATCACCAGGGAATTAATGTTTTCTTTAAGCGATGAAAAATTAAAATCTGCCACAACACCGATGATGGTCCGCCTTTTATCATCACGGACCGTGTTTTTTATCCATTTGCCTATGGCCTGATCTGGTGTCCAGCCAAGCTTTGCTGCTGCGGTACGGTTAATTAATACCGCACCTGCGGAATCAGTTGGAAACTGCGAAGAAAAATCCCTTCCGGCAATAATTTTTAAGCCTAATGTTTTTACAAATTCAAAATCGGCAAACTCTGTATTTGATGGCCATACTTCATTCTGTCCTTCCACATCAAATCTGTGTGCGTCAAAATAACCACCTGGCTGACCTGACATCAAAGAGACAGAGGCAACATCTTTGTATGATTGTAGTTCACTTTTAAACAGGTCTCTATTGTTATAAATATCATTGTTGTTGATCGGGACAATAATCGTTTGCGCACTGTTGTATCCAAGCTCTTTGGTTTTTACATAACTCATTTGGCTTATGATGATGATCGTACCGATAATCAACAATACAGAAATACTGAATTGAAAAATTACCAAAGCCTGGCGAAATATAGAGCCGCCTTTGCCGAGTTGTAATTTTCCTTTTAAGGATTGTATCAGTGAAAATGCAGAAAGTATAAATGCCGGATAGCTTCCCGCCAATAAACCAACTATGATGACCACGCCAACAAGAAACAAATATAAAGGCCCCGAACTCCATGAAACATTTAGATGATAACCAAGTAAGCTGTTATAAAACGGCATCAGCAGAAATAATAAAAAAACAGCGAACACGCAGGAAATAAAAGTTAATAAAAGCGACTCGCCTATAAATTGAACGATCAAATTATTTCTCAATGCGCCCATTACTTTACGAAGGCCGACTTCTTTGGAACGCTCAACCGCCCTTATCGTAGATAGGTTCATAAAGTTGATACAGGCAATGATGAGGATGAGAACTGCAATAGACAGAAATATATATACAACAGTTTTATCACCATGCTTTACAGTATCGAAAGCATTTTTCTCAAAATAAATATCTGCTAAAGGCGTAAGGGAAAGGGTAAAACGGAAGCCGAACTTTTTCATATCTGCACCCATATACTTATTCATGAACTGCGGAAATTGCTTTTCCACCTGCGCCTGTGTTACATTTGGATCAAGCAATACATAAGTGAACATGGCGTTATTGATCCATTTGTTAAAACCATCGTCGTGAATGTAGTTTGATAATGGAATGATCAGATCAAAATCAAGGTGAGAATTGGACGGAACGTCTTTTGCAATACCGGTAACTTTTAATTGCAGTTTTTTATCGAGCTCCACTACTTTTCCCATGGCATTATTGATGCTGCCAAAATATTTTCTTGCGGTTGTTTCTGTAAGGACTACGCTTGCCGGATCTTTTAAAACGGTTGCAGGATTGCCTTTTATAAGTGGGAATGAAAAAAGTTGAAAAAAGCCGGCGTCCACATCATAAATCTTTTTTTCGTTAAAAGATTTATTTCCAAAGGATAAAAGACCGTTAGTTGGGTTTACGCGGACTGCTTCTTTTATTTCCCCTTTAAAATCATTTAATAATGCAGGCGCATAAGGTCCCGAAAGATAGGAAACCTTTTTTATGGAACCGTTGTCATCAAAGCCGCGCATCACCCGGTAAATATTTTTCCCCTGTTGATGAAATGAGTCAAAACTGAATTCATTCATGATGAAAAGAAAGATCAGCATGGCCACCGCCATGCCCACAGCCAGCCCAACAATATTAATGGCCGAATAAACTTTATTTTTAACGAGGTTGCGCCAGGCAATTTTTAAATAGTTTTTGAACATAATCTTAAGCTTTTAGCTGTCGGCAGTCAGCCTTCAGCTTTTTGTATAGTTTATTATTTTGGTATGTGGTGTGAGGTTTCAGGTATTAAACTTGCAATCCACTGATTGCTGAAAGCTGATTGCTTACAGCTTCCTCTCTATTCACTCCTCAAACTCTTCACCGGATTGGCCAATGCTGCTTTTATCGCCTGAAAACTGACGGTGGCAAGGGCAATAATCGTAGCAATTAACGCAGCTAAGGCAAAAATCCACCAACTTATTTCGATGCGATAAGCAAAACCTTGGAGCCAGTTATACATTGCCCACCAGGCAATAGGCGAGGCGACGGTGATGGCCAATATCACCAGGATCAGGAAATCTTTGGAAAGCAGCGAGGTGATGGCTGCCAGGCTTGCACCTAACACTTTGCGGATGCCGATTTCTTTTCTGCGCTGCTCAATGGTAAATGCCGCGAGGCCAAATAAACCAAGTGCCGCAAGCACAATCGTTATAGCAGTGAAAATACTAAATATTGATGCCAGGCGGTCCTCCGCTTTATACTGCGCGTTGAACGCTTCATCTATAAAAGTATAGCTAAAAGGAGTATCGTTATCATATTTTTTATAGATATTTTGGATGGAGGCGAGAACAGTTGGCAAATTTGTGTGCGGTTTGATTTTTGCAAACAAATTACAGCCAGCCTTACTCCAAAGCCTGCTGGTATCGGGAACAATAAAAAGTCCCAACGGCTGCTTAGCAAATTCCATTGAAGTGAAATTGAAGTTTTTTAAGACACCCACAACTTCAATTTGTTGAGGACCTGATTTAAGCAAGCTGCCAATAGGATTTGCTGGCAAATGTAGTTTCACGACCGCCAACTCATTAATAACGACCTTGTTTGACCCGGTTAATTGTGCAGGTAATGACGGTGGAATTTTCCACTTTAAACCTAAAGTGTTGATAAAGTTGTCCCCAACGGCCAATGCAGGTAGCATGGTACTTTCACTTGGTGTTTTTCCTTCGATAGAATAAGCGTCGTAACCCTGAAACATTGGATGCTGCGCCGTGGCAACGCTCCTGATGCCCGCCAATGCTTCCACATCTTTCTTAAATGCAGGATAACTTTTGTCGAAACTGTTTCCAACCGGAATCATCACAACATTGTCAATATCGATCCCGGTATCGGCGTGCCTGAAAAAATACAGTTGGCGGTCGATGGTGATCCCACAGATAATCAGTCCGACAGAAATGGCAAACTGTAACGTAGTAAAAAACTTCCGCACTGTAACGCCGCCCGCCTGCTTGCTCATTTTACCTTTCAAGGTGGTAATAGGTTTAAAAGATGACAAAACCAACGATGGATAACTTCCTGATATTAATATGGTTAAGATTAACAAAACAAACGAAAGTGACAATACTAAAGGGCTGTATAAAAAAGAATTATCAATTTTAAGCTGTAGGACGTTTAGAAACCAAGGTTTAAAAGCAAAGCATAAAGCATAACCCAATGTAAAAGAAATGCAAGTAAAAACAGCAGATTCTATATAAAATTGAGCAGCAATCATTTTTCGGTTTGCACCGGATATTTTGCGCACACCCACTTCTTTTGCGCGGAGTGTGGCACGCGCCGTGGAAAGGCTCATGTAATTTACCAATGCCAAAAGCAGTATCAATACGGCAACAATTGGAAAAATCTTCAGGTATTTGATATTGGAATTGTCCCGATAGTTGTTGAGATGCGTATCTGGCAATGCGGTTAGAAAAAACTGTTCATCCGGGTAGTCATTGCTCTTTTTAGCCATTAAATTTAAGTTACGCCTTAAAATGGCAGAATCTGCTGCATGTTTCAGAAGCAGATAAGTGCTGAACGAACCAGGACCAATTTGCGGTTGCCCGGAGTAAAGCGAAGCCTCTTTCATCGCCAGCAAACTTGCGCTGGAAGCCACAAAATTAAAATCGATGGAAGAGTTGGAGGGCGCGTTTTCTGCAACACCGGTAACCTGATACTGATAAGTGCTGTCTGTTTTGATAGTGAGGGTTTTTCCAACCGGATTTTTCGTGCCAAAATACTTTTGCGCCATATCTTTTGAAATTACGACCGAATATGGTTTGGCAAGTACGTCCGATGCTTGGCCTGAAATCAGTTTAAAGGAAAAGAAGTTGAAAAAACCAGCATCGGCAAACATCAGTTTCTCTTCCGAAAACTTTTGGTCATTTGTTATTGGATTGTAAACAACAACCGGCTTAAAATAAGCAAGTGTCCGCATGAAGCTTTCTACCGTCGGCTGGCTTTGTTTAATCAATTCACCGGTCGCGTAACTTGTGTAGGCCATGTTCATCGTATTGCCGCCCATTTTAAATTGGGCATTTGGAGTAAAAATCCGCCCGGCATTTTTATGAAATCGGTCGTAGTTCGATTCATGTACTACGTAGAGCATAATCATCAAGCAAACTGCCAACCCAACGGCCAAACCGATAATATTAATCAGACTGTACAACTTTTGGTTGAGTAAATTCCGCCAGGCGATTTTTAAATAGTTTTTAAACATGGGTTTGAGGGATGAGGTAACAGATCTGAGCGATTGGTTGATACAAATTAATTGTCTTACCGTAATAAACATAAGCAATACCAATTTTACAAGTTGTTGTAAACCAATAGCTTTTCTATTTATCATTAAAAAAGCTGTTCGTCTTCGTACAGCAACTGTCCGTTTACGGACATCCCGCAATAACTTTTTATAAAGGATTAAAAAGTTCCTGCTACCCTTTTCAAAATTACGCTGCACTGTATCAAAACCGAACACTATTTGTAACGCAAACGCACAAACCAATGCTTCTTTTATCACCTAAAATATTGTATTTCAATTATTTAAGCTGAATGGCACAGCTTTGCCTATGCAATTGACAAATTACCGGACACCAAAAAATACCTGATAAAAGAAGCATCGTGGACAGAGTTATCGCAAAAAAGAAATGGACAACCAAACGCCTTTTAACCATCGGCGGAATTACAGCCCTGGTTTTACTCATCGGCAGCAGTTATTATTTTACTTCCGGCAAATCTAAATTAAACGTGGATACCGAAAGGATCACAATTAGCGAGGTAAAAAACGGACCGTTCCAGGAGTTTATTCCGGTCAACGGTGTGGTGATGCCAATCACAACCATTTATTTAGATGCCAATGAAGGCGGCCGGGTAGATCAAAAATTTGTGGAAGACGGCACCGTGATGAAAAAAGGCGACCCGATTATGAAATTGGCCAATACGGATTTGGAACTGAGTTTGGTGAACCAGGAAACTTCCGTTTTTAACTTGCTCACGCAGATGCAGATTTCCCGTAATGCGGCGCAACAAAACACGATCAGCAAATTAAACCAGATGGCAGATGTGGACAATGCGTTTAAAGAATCGGAAAGGTTGTACTTGCTGAACAAGCATTTGTACGAACAGAAAGCGATTGGTTTGCAGGAGTTTAAGCAATCGCAAATTGCTTATGATTACCAGGTGAAACGTAAAAAACTGACGCTACAGATCTTGAAGCAAGATTCGGTTTCTACCAAGCAGGAAGTGAACCAGGCCAAGCAATCATTCGACCGTACGCAAAACGCCTTGGCTGTGATGCGGCAAAAAGTAGGCGATCTGATTGTCCGCGCGCCGGTTGACGGCCAGTTAACTTCTTTAGATGCAGAAATTGGCCAGAACAAACACCAAGGCGAGCGTTTGGGGCAGATTGACGTGCTGAGCGGTTTTAAAGTGCGGGTTGATGTGGACGAACATTACATTTCGCGCATTTTTACAGGATTGACCGGTGATTTTGACTTCTCCGACAAAACCTATAAATTGAAAATCAAAAAGGTATTTACGCAGGTAACGAACGGACGTTTTCAGGTGGATATGGAATTTGTGGGGAAAGTTCCTGAAGGTATCCGTCGCGGACAAACGTTACAAATCCGACTGGCTCTTGGCGATGAAACCAAAGCCTTGCTATTGGCCAAAGGCGGCTTTTACCAACAAACCGGCGGCAACTGGATCTTCAAAGTAAGCGAAGATGGCAAAACGGCTTATAAAGTAGATGTGCAACTCGGCCGCCAAAACCCGGATTATTACGAAATTTTACAAGGTTTAAAACCTGGTGATAAGGTAGTTACGAGCAGTTATGAAAATTATGGAACGATGCAGGAATTGGTGTTGAGAAGCCAGTAGCTATCAGCTTTCGGCTATCAGCTTTGGATGGCGATATAAAAAGGTAGTTAGCTTTCGGCTGTCAGCTATCAGCTTTAGATGGCGGATATAAAAAGTAAGCAGCTTTTGGCAACCGGCCTTCAGCATTTGAATGATTGGTTATTGACCGGAAGCTGAAGGCTGATTGCTGACAACTGAAAGCTTTTCTCCATAAGTATAAATCATTTTTTTGATTTGGATAGCTTCATTGGTTAGTTCTTCAAAATTTGGACCGGATAAATATTGTAAATCATGACATAAAATCAATTGGTAATGAAGCTCGGCTAAAGAGCCGGAAGCAATAACTAAAAAGCGCTTTAATTCAGGATTAGAGTTTCGGCCGCAACCTTCAGCAATATTGGTTGGAACAGAAGCAGCAGATCTTCTCATTTGAGAGGTTAAACCGTAAAGTTCTTGTTTAGGAAAAGACTGAGTTAGCGTATAAATTTTAACAGTTAATAAATGGCTTTTTTGCCACATCGTCAATTTTTGAAAATCTCTCATTTGAAACGAAATTACAAATATTAACTCTTAATTAATATAAACCATTTATGAATACAAATTTAAGTTTATGCAAATTGGAAAGTAACTACAAAAAACACACGACAGCCAAGCCGAAAGCTGATTGCTGAAAACTGATATTTAACACCTATTTTTTATTTAACCGCTACTGCCAAAGCTGATTGCTGAAAGCTGATAGCTAAAAGCTCCCTCCAATGATAAAAATTACCGGCCTCGAAAAAATTTACCGTACTGAAGACATTGAAACTTCGGCACTGAACAAGCTAACCATTCATGTAAACGACGGCGAATTTGTGGCCGTAATGGGTCCTTCCGGCTGTGGGAAATCTACCTTGTTGAATATTTTGGGGTTACTGGACGATCCTGACGGCGGCAGTTTCATGTTCAACAACATTGAAGTGGCTGGTTTTAATGAACGCAAACGGGCTGACCTGCGCAAACGCAACATCGGTTTTGTTTTCCAAAGCTTTAACCTGATCGATGAACTGACCGTTTTTGAAAATGTTGAATTGCCGCTGATCTACCTCGGCGTGGACAGCGCAGAACGTAAAAAACGGGTAGATGTGGTTTTGGATAAGATGCAGATCATGCACCGCCGGAACCACTTTCCGCAACAGCTTTCGGGCGGACAGCAGCAGCGTGTTGCCGTTGCGCGTGCGGTGGTAAATAATCCGAAATTGATTCTGGCGGATGAGCCGACCGGTAACCTGGATTCATCCAATGGCAACGAAGTAATGCAACTGCTGACCGAACTGAACGAGCAGGGAACTACGATTGTGATGGTAACACACTCCGAGCATGATGCCCGATACAGCCACCGGATTATCAGGATGCTGGACGGGCAAACGGTTACGGAGAATTTGTTGGTGTAAAAGAAGCATTTAGCAATTAGTCGTCAGCAATCAGCTACTTGCAAAACATTATTATGCACATCTTACCTAAATAACAAATTGTAAAAGAAGCTGAAGGCTGATTGCTGACAGCTAAAAGCTAAGAAACCATGCTTAAAAACTATTTCAAAATCGCCTGGCGGAACTTGTCAAGAAATAAGTTCTATACATCCATAAACATTATTGGTTTGGCCGTTGGTCTTGCTACCTGTTTGCTCATCTTATTATATGTACTGGATGAACTGAGCTATGATAAATACAACACAAATGCAAACAGGATTTATCGTGTAAATAATGAAATAAAGTTTAATGGAAACTATTTAGATCTTGCACAGACACCTGCATTAATGGGCTCAACAATGGTGCGTGAAATGCCGCAGGTTGAGCAATACACCCGCCTTAGCTGGTATGGTGGCTTTCTTATAAAAAAAGGAAATGAAAATATACATGAAGGAAGAGTTGGCTATGCAGATTCAAGCCTATTTGATATATTTACTTTACCTGTTATTACAGGTGATGCAAAAACAGCTTTAAAGGACTATCATTCTTTGGTGATTACAGAAACAATTGCCAAAAAATATTTCAATAGCACAAATGTTGTTGGTAAAACAATGCTGGTAAATGATACCGGAAATTACAAGGTTACCGCAGTAATAAAAGATATACCGAAGCAATCGCATTTCAACTTTGACTTCTTTGTGCCAATGATGGAAAACCGGGGCAGTAAAGAAGATGCTTGGCTTAACCAAAACTACACGACCTATATTCTTTTAAAAAAGAACGCAGATGTGAAACAGGTAGAAGCGCAGCTAAATCCAATGATGGACAGGCACGTTGGTCCTCTGCTAAAAAGTATGCTCAGTTTAAACATCAATGATTTTAAGAGAACAGGCGGGTATATCCGCGCTGATTTAACCCCATTAACAGCTATCCATTTGCATTCAAATAAAACGGCAGAATTGGATGGAAACGGTAATGTTGAATATGTATATATTTTTGCAGCTATTGCCTTGATGATTTTATCGATTGCGTGTGTAAACTTTATGAATCTTTCAACTGCACGTTCATCTAACCGTGCAAAAGAAGTGGGCGTAAGAAAAGTATTAGGCTCATTAAAAATAAATCTTATTCAGCAGTTTCTAACGGAATCACTTTTAATAAGTTTTATTGCGCTTGCTTTTGCCATTCTTATTTCCTGGTTATTACTTCCTTACTTTAACCAGCTTGCCGGAAAAGATATCCATACTTCAACTCTATTTCAGCCAGCAATGTTGCTCTCACTTTTTGTCCTTATGCTTATTGTAGGATTACTTGCCGGCAGCTATCCTGCATTTTTCTTATCTTCCTTTCAACCAATAGATGTGTTGAAGGGCAGGCTGGCTGCGGGTTTTAAAAGGTCATGGCTGAGCAATGCACTGGTGATTTTTCAATTTTCAATTTCAATCATACTAATTTTTGGAACAGTGGTTATCTATAACCAGCTTAATTATATTCACAATAAAGACCTTGGCTTTAACCGCAATCAGATAATCACCATTAATCATACCGATGCATTAGGAGACCATTCGGCAAGTTTTAAAAATGAACTGCTACAAATAAGCGGTATTCAAAGTGCAAGCATGACCGGTTATTTACCGGTTAATTATTACAGAAACGGCAACACCTATTTTACATCGCCTGCACTTAGCCCAAGCACAGGAATAAACCTGCAAGCCTGGACAGTTGATGAAAATTATATTCCTACGCTTAAGCTGAAAGTTTTGCAAGGCAGAAATTTTTCGCCACAATTTCTTACCGATTCAACGGGTGTAGTTATTAATGAAGCTGCGGCAAAATTTCTTAACATGAAAGACCTGTCGAATAAAAACCTTTATACAGTAGCTAATACGCAAACAAAAATCAAGCTCAGTTATCATATCATCGGTATCATAAAAAATTTTAATTTCAGTTCTTTGCGCGATGTAATTACGCCACTAGCATTATTTCTTGGAAAGAATAACGCGAATATTTCTGTGCGTATTAATTCAACCGATGTTCCAAATGTTATCGCACAGATAAAAAACAAATGGAAAGCAATGGTTCCATCGCAGCCTTTTGATTATTCTTTTATGGATGAAGACTTTAATAAATTGTATACCACCGAGCAACGTACCGGGCAGATTTTTATAACGTTTGCCATACTTGCTATCTTAATTGCATGTCTTGGTTTGTTTGCTTTGGTCACTTATGCTGCTGAGCAACGCATAAGAGAAATTGGCATACGGAAAGTGTTAGGTGCTTCTGTAAATAGTATTGCTACTATGCTGTCCGTAGATTTTTTAAAACTTGTAATTGTTTCCGTAGCTATTGCATATCCGCTTGCATGGTGGGCGATGAATAAATGGCTGCAAAGCTTTGCTTATCGTGTAAATATTAGCTGGTGGGTTTTTGTGATTGCAGGTATTGTTTCTGTTTTAGTTGCATTAATAACCATCAGTTTTCAGGCGGTAAAAGCAGCAGTAGCAAACCCGGTTAAGAGTTTGAGGAGTGAGTGAGGTTGGAGAGGTGCGGGGTTTGAGGTAAGAGGCAGGAGTAATCACCTGATGCCAAAATTATACTGCTAAAAGAAGCACTCACCCCGTACCACAAACCTCCTACCTAAATAAAAACAAACCGCTGAAAGCCGAAAGCTGACAGCTAAAAGCTAAAACATTATGCTTAAAAACTATTTTAAAACAGCAATTAAAACGATGATGCGGAACAAAACTTATACCGCTATCAACATTTTTGGTTTAAGCATCGGCCTGGCTTGCGTCATGCTGATTGTATTGTATATTAAAGATGACCTTAGTTTTGACCGCTTTCAATCAAACGGGGCGCAAATCTACCGGCTTGTACAAGCCGGGCACAGGCCGGACGGCACGGAATATAAAAGCGGGTTTACAGGAGGTGTACAAGGCGAAACGTTTAAACAGCAGATTCCGGAAATACAGGAAATGTGCCGCATCAACGGAGGCGGTGAAGAACTGGTCAAAAAAGGCGCAGAGGTATTATCAGAAAAAATGCTTTACGCCGATAAAAGCTTCTTTAAGATATTTTCTTTTCCACTGCTGAAAGGCAATCCAAAAACTGCATTGAACAACACCAGCAATGTAGTGATTACCACAGAAATTGGTAAAAAATATTTCGGTAATCAAAACCCGATTGGTAAAACTTTACAAATCAATCAAAATGGTAATTTTGAGCCTTTTATCGTTTCTGGTGTTGCCGAAGTTACGCCTCAAAATTCTACCGTCCGTTTTGATTTCCTGCTGAACATCGAGCGTACTTTGCCCAAAAATTATACTTCGATGGATTGGTTTAATTCTTTTTTAAACTCTTTTATCTATTTAAAAAAAGGCGTAAACCCACAGGTTGTAGAGCAAAAAATGGCTCGATTATTTAACCAGTATGCAGGCAAACAAATGGCCGAAATGAAAAAAACCGATGGTGAAAAAATCGGCTTCAGCTACAAATTACAGCCTTATTATAACATTCACCTGGATAAAGATTACGGCACTGGAAATGGTTTAACAGCTTCCAGCAAAGTTGATTTTTCTTATATTTTAGGCGGCATTGCTTTGTTTATCCTGTTTATTGCCTGCATCAATTTTATCAATTTAACATTGTCAAGTTCTTTGCGGCGCGGTAAAGAAATTGGCATCCGCAAGGTAAATGGCAGCACGCGCGGACAACTCATCCTGCAATTTTTGGGAGAATCATTTCTGCTTACGCTAATTGCTTCTTTTATCGCCCTAATTTTAGTGGCCCTTTGCCTGCCCGAATTTAACACGCTTTCGGGCAAACAACTGCAACTCTCCTATCTGTTCAGCCCGCAAACCGTTGCTGTTTTTATCGCCCTAATTTTGATGAACACTTTATTATCTGGTTTTTATCCGGCACTGGTGCTTTCGGGTTTTAATCCGGTGCAAACGCTTTATGGCAAACTTAAAATCAGCAGTAATAATTACCTCGCAAAAAGTTTGGTGGTGGTACAGTTTGTGGTTGCCGTGTTTTTGGCCGTGGGCACTGTTGTAATGCAAAAGCAGTTTAATTTGCTGATCCATGCGGATTTGGGTTATCAGCATAAAAACATCGTTGATGTGCAATTCCCGCAGGAAAAACATCCCGACTACCAGGTTTTTAAAAGCGAACTTTTAAAATATCCATTTATTAAACAAGTGGCCGGACAAGGATCGCCTTTTACCGCCTGGACAGGAATGGTATTTGACGTTAACGGTAAAAAATTAAATACGCCGTTCTTTGAAATTGACAATGATTTTTTAAAAGAATTAAAAATCCAAATCAAACAAGGACGAGGTTTTACTACCATAGCCGGAGATACAACGCATTGCCTGGTCAACCAGTCTTTTGCACAAGCTGCCGGTTGGAAAGACAGTCCGATCGGGCATATCATCAAGGAGGATAAACACGAATATACCGTAATCGGTGTTACTTCCGATTTTCACAATTCCTCTTTAAATTCTAAAATCGAACCGCTCATTATCAAACAGCCTGCAACAGCTAATTACGGACAAGTATTGGTTAAAATAGATGGAAACCAGAAAGTAGCCGCCATAAAAGCGATCCAAACAGAGTTTAAAAAAATGATTCCTGGTTATCCTTGTAAATACAATTTTTTAACGGATATTCTTGCCGGGCAATACGAGCAGGAAAACCGCTGGAAACAGATTATTACGCTGGCTTCTTGCATGTCTATCCTGATCTCCTGCCTGGGTTTGTTTGGCCTGGCCACACTTGCTATTGAACAAAGGGTGAAAGAAATTGGCGTACGCAAAGTACTCGGTGCCAGCCTGACCGACCTGACCGGCATCCTGACCGTTAATTTTTTAAAGCTTGTTTTAGTTGCCGTGATTATTGCTTCGCCTCTGGCCTGGTACGCCATGAACAAATGGCTGCAAAATTTTCCTTACCGAATTGATTTCAGTTATTGGATCCTGATTTTAACCGGTGCCGGTTCTTTGCTGATTGCTTTTATCACCATCAGTTTTCAGGCGATAAAAGCAGCATTGGCCAATCCGGTGAAGAGTTTAAGGAGTGAGTGAGGTTGGAGGTTTGGGGGTAAGAGGCAGAAATAATTATCCTAATATCAAAATTATACTGCTAAAAGAAGCACTCACCCCGTGCCTCAAACCCCAAACCTTCAAACCTCAAACCGCTTACCTAAATAAAAACAAACCGCTGAAGGCCGAAAGCTGACAGCTAAAAGCTATAAAAACCATGATACGAAACTACTTTAAAACTGCATTTAGAAGTTTGGCGAAGCGAAAAAGCTTTGCCCTTATAAACTTCGTCGGCTTAACCTTAGGGCTTGCAAGTGTAATGACGTTGGGCTTGTTGATCTATAAGTATTACACTACGGATGATATCCAGGTAAATAAAGACCGAATGTATTACCTGAAAAGTTTTGGGACTGATGGACAAGGCTCTGCCATGACCACTTTTCCCTTATTGGATGAGATTAAAAAGTCTTGCCCGGAAGTTGAAGCTGCAACACACAATCAATGGGGAGAATTGCCCTGGTTAAAATATGGTTCGAAAGAAGTTCAGGAAGATACCAAGTATGCAGAAGCAGATTTTTTTAAAGTATTTTCATTTCCTTTTGCCGAAGGAAATCCCAAAACAGCATTAAAAGATAAGTTCTCGATAGTAATTTCAAAAAACGTTAAGCAAAAATTATTCAGAAACAAAACGGCATTGGGGAAAACGGTAATGGTTGACGATTCTATCCCGGTAACGGTTACGGGAGTTTTAGCCGATATTCCTTCCAATTCTTCTGTTAAAGTTGAAGTGTTGTTGCCGGTAGATTATCTGAAGAGTAAAAATAAAGAGGCCTTTTTCGGTATGTTCAATTGGTATAATGTGCTTGCAAATAATTATTTACTGTTAAGAAAAGGCACTGATGTAAAGAATTTTAACCGAAAGATCAATCAAATTGTACAGCAATTTTACGTACCTGAACATCGAAATGTAGAAGTTAGGGCAATAGCTTTTAACGAAATAAAAAAGGAAGGTAATACGAATGTTAAGGCTATTATTGCCGGGGCTATAGCGGCTTCAGCTTTTATTTTGCTCATTATTACTTTCAACCTGTTTAATTTAAATGCGGCTGCTATGGTAAGCCGAACTAAAGAAGTTGCAATCAGGCAAATAATCGGGTCAGGAAAAAAAGCTATTGTCCTGCAATTTTGCATAGAAAACGGGATCATCATTTTTGCTTCGCTTCTTTCAGCTTTCCTGCTGTTTACTTACTTTCTTCTGCCTCAGGTTAATTCGTTTTTAGGGGATTATCTTGGTCAAATGCTGCTGTCCTGGAAAGCAGACTACTGGGTTTTTATCGTTTTTATCATCATCGCTTTAAGTATTATCATTATCGGAACTTACCCTGCTTTACATTTAACAGCCACAAAAACAACCGATGCAATTAAAGGAAATGTTAGTAAAACAGGCGATAGGGGTTTTATGAGAAAATTACTTTTAACCTGCCAGTTTACGCTTGCAATTATCCTGATTTGTGCTGCAATCATCTTGAATAAACAATTGGGCTACATGAAAATGGCGCCTTTAGGTTTTGAAAAAGATAATGTTGCAATAGTAAATCTCGATCTTGCTTTTAAAGATATTAAAAGCGCAAAAGCAAAATTTGAGGTTATGCTGAATGCGCTCAAAAACAACCCTTATGTAGAGGCAGTTTCCGGAGAGCATGCAATCCCTACTCAGTATGACCAGAATTATAATGAATTTATTGATTTGCCTTCCGGGAAAAAAGTTTCGTTAAGGCAAACATCAGCAGGAAAAGGTTATATCGAAGCATTTAACATTCCACTTGCTGGCGGAAGAAATTTTAATGATGCGTTTGGTAAAGCGGAGGAAAATAAAGTAATATTAAATGAAACAGCGGCAAAAGCTTTTGGCTGGAAAAACCCTATCGGGAAGCAAATAAAATCAAACGGAGGGAACGGGATTTATACAGTAATAGGGGTAATGAAAGATTTCCATTACGAAGACCTTCAAAACCCTATAGGCCCGTTAATCCATTTTTACACCAACAGCAATAACTTAGAAAGCTTCAATTTCCTGGCCATCCGGATAAATAAAAAGCATACACAAGAAGTCCTTTCAAAACTTGAAAACGAGTTTAAAGACATCCCAGCCCGCAGAGCGTTTACTTATCGTTTTATGGACGAGATGATTGACAAGAAATATAGCTTCGTTGCCGGCATGTTGAAAATCACAAATTTTGTGGCTTTACTTACCATTGGCATTGCCTGTATGGGCCTGCTTGGGTTAATTACTTTATCAACAAAACGGAGGGTAAAAGAAATCGGCATCCGTAAAGTTTTAGGGGCATCTGTTGCTGATATCACTACCCTTATTTCGAAAGATTTTATAAAGATAATATTTGCCGCAATTGTAATTGCTTCTCCGATAGCATGGTATATCATGCAAAAATGGCTGCAGGATTTTGCCTACAGAATAGAAATACAATGGTGGATGTTTGCCTTGGCAGGAATAGCGGCAATTGCTATTGTTTTGCTAACCATCAGTTTTCAGGCGGTAAAAGCAGCATTGGCCAATCCGGTTAAGAGTTTAAGGAGTGAATAGGTTTGGGGTGAGAGGTAGGAGGTATCAGCATCTTGCAATGCCTCAAACCTCGAACCTCTTACCTAAAAGAGAGGGCTTTTGCATAGCGAATCTGAAAGGTCTGCACCTGGGTTCCTCCCCTTTGGGGAGGTTAGGTGGGGCTAAAAATATAGCGATAAAAGAAGCATTAAGACAATTACTAAAAGGTTAAAAAATCAACCAGTATTTGGATTGAGAAAAGGGTTTACAATAGTTAGTTTATTCCTAATCACCTGTCCGTGTTGTAAATCTTCAGAATATAATATTTTACAATTGTTTTGAAGGGCGGAGGAAATGATCAGACTGTCCCAATGAGAATATTGAAACTGAACAGAAATTTTAAAAGCTAAAACAAGTGTTGTTTTGTCAATCAATTTGAGGGCACAAGTATCAATTAAATACATGCCATGTTGATACGAAACTTCTTTCGAAAACTTAAATTTTTTCAAGCAAATGTTGATACTTTCCAAAACCACCTGGGTGCTTATTACAGGCCTGCTTTTAATCAGTCCTAATGCTATTTCATTTTTAAAAGTTGCATTATCAAATGCATACAAAGCAATGTTGGAATCTATAAAAAAATCAGCGCTCATTGGCTTCGTCCCGGTCAAATTTAAAATTGCCCATATCAATACTGTGCTCCTTCCAAAAGTTAAAAGCTTTTTCAGTTTTAACCTGGCCCGTTACTTTTTCTTCAATAGTAAAGGCAATAATTTCTACTTGCTTACCAATAAATTCCTCCGGAAATTCAATGGTTTGCTTTGTATTGGTAGGTATAACAATTTCTCTGATCATATAATTGTCTTTTCTCAAATATACAAATAACCAATTAAACTAAAATACCATGTTTAAAAACTACATCAAAACTGCCATCCGAAGCTTTAAAAAAAACAAAGTTTACAGCCTGCTCAATGTATTTGGTTTGGCCATTGGCATTGCCTGCGCTGCACTTATTTTTTTATGGGTGGAAGACGAAGTGAACTGGGATAAATTCAACCTAAAAAAAGACAATCTGTATTTAATCCGCGAGAACCAGAAATATGATACTTACACGGCAACTTTTGGCTCAACACCGGGTGTAATGGCTCCGGCAATGCAGGCAGAAATCCCGGGTATTGCCAATACCTGCCGGATATATGATGAGGATGCAACACTTTTTTCTATTGGTGATAAAAACCTATATGCAGGCGGCATTTATTCGGATCCTTCTTTATTTAGCATGTTTACCTTGCCTTTTGTACAAGGCAACTTCAAAACAGTTTTTGCTCAGCAGTATTCATTAGTCATTACCCAAAAAGCAGCAAAGAAATTTTTTGGAAATGAAAAAAATGTGGTTGGCAAAACAGTACGAATTGATAACAAACAGGATTACGTAATCACCGGCGTATTAAAAGACGTGCCGGAAAACGCTACTTTACAAATTGAATGGATTGCTCCTTTTAAAACCATTTATGATCAAGGTCCGTGGTTACACATTTGGGGCAATAATTCTTTAACCACGTATGTAGAATTAAAACCGGGTGTAGATCCGGCTTCTGTAAATAAGCAATTATACAATTTCATTCAGCAAAGAGAGCCAAAAGCTAACGCCCGTCCGTTTTTATGGAACATGGGCCAGTGGCATTTGTATGATGAGTTTGAAAATGGCAAAGCAACCGGCGGCGGACAAATACAGTACGTTCATTTATTTTCCATCATCGCCTGGATTATTTTGCTAATCGCCTGCATCAACTTTATGAATTTGGCTACCGCCCGAAGCGAAAAACGGGCACAAGAAGTTGGTGTACGGAAAGTGTTGGGCGCATTAAAACACAGTTTAATTGCACAGTTTATTGCCGAAGCTTTGTTGATGGCTTTGCTGGCTACAATGGTTGCTGTTGTGATTATATCGTTGGTGTTGCCGGCCTTTAATATGCTGGTACAAAAACAGCTTTCCTTAGGTTTTAACCAACCTGCGCACCTTGCTGCATTATTATTGATCACGCTGGTTTGCGGATTGGTAGCAGGCAGTTATCCTTCTTTATATTTATCATCTTTCAATCCGGTATCTGTTTTAAAAGGCGTGAAGCTGAAAGATGGCAGTGCTTCTTTTATACGTAAAAGTTTAGTGGTTTTGCAGTTTACCGTTTCCATTGTTTTAATTATCAGCACCATTATTATCTACCAGCAAATCCAGCATGTAAAAAGCAGGCAATTAGGGTTCAATAAAAACAATCTGATAGAAGCAGATGCGCAAGGCGATGCAGCAAAATACTACTATGCACTTAAACAGGACCTATTGAAAACCGGGATGGTAGAAAATGTTGCTTTATCAGATCATACCACACTTCGTGGCGGCAAAAATACTGGCGGTTTAACCTGGCAGGGCAAAATACCGGGTGTTGAAATATTGGTTTCTAACCGAAATGTTACACCAGAGTTTATCAGCACTTCTCAATTAAAACTTTTATCAGGAAGGGATTTTATACCAACAGATTCTATTTCTTCTAAAAAACAAAATGTGATCATCACCCGATCACTTGAAAAACTAATGGGTAAAAACAGTGCTTTGGGTAAAATAATATGGAATGCCGGCGATACCAGCGGAACAAAATTAACTGTTGTGGGCGTTGTAAACGATTACGTTTACGGCAACATGTACGGCAAGCCTGACCCGGTTTTGTTTTCTGCAACTTCGCCAGATCATGCCAATAAAATGTATCTGCGCATCAAGCCAAAAAGCAATATTGAACAAGTTTTGGCCAAGATTGAAGCGGTAATGAAAAAAAACAACCCGGCATGTCCGTTCAACTACAAATTTGTGGATGAGCAGTTTAACCAAATGTTTGTAAGCGAAATGCTGATCAGCAAATTATCCCGCGTGTTTGCTGTATTGGCCATCGTCATTTCGTGTTTGGGCCTGTTTGGATTGGCCGCTTATACCGCCGAAAGAAGGACAAAAGAAATTGGAATAAGAAAGGTTTTGGGTGCCAGTGTAACCGGTATTGCTAGTTTGTTGTCTAAAGATTTCTTAAAATTGGTTGGTTTATCTTGCCTGCTGTCCTTCCCTTTAGCCTGGTGGATGATGCACAACTGGCTGCAAGGTTACCAATATAGGATAGAAATCAACTGGTGGATATTTTTAATTGCGGGTTCCGCTGCCATTTTGATTGCCCTCATCACCATCAGTTTTCAGGCAGTAAAAGCAGCATTGGCCAACCCGGTGAAGAGTTTGAGGAGTGAATGAGAAGAAGGCTGTCAGCAATTAGCTTTCAGTTATTAGCGATTTGCAAGTTTCATACCTCAAACCTCCTACCAAAACAATAAACTATACAAAAAGCTGAAGGCTGATTGCTGACAGCTAAAAGCTAAAATACCATGTTCAAAAACTACATCAAAATCGCTTACAGAAACTTTTGGAGGAACAAAAGTTTTGCTGCCATCAATATCTTAGGCTTGTCTATCGGCATTTCGGTTTGTTTTATCATCATGCTGTTCGTGCAGGACGAGCTGAGTTACGACCGCTTTAATACCAATGCCAACCGCATTGTAAGGGTAGTTTTTAAGGCCGATATCAACGGCGGAAAGATATTTGAAGCCAATGTAATGCCGCCAACGGCACAAGCTTTAAAAAGTGATTACCCGGAAGTGGAAGAAGCTACGCGGCTGCGCGAAATGGGCAAACCAAAAGTTACTTACGCCAATAAAACTTTTAAAGAAGGCAGCTTTGTTTTTGCAGATGCCAATATTTTTAAAGTATTCACACTTCCGTTTATAAAAGGTGATGCCAAAACAGCATTGCAGCAAAGCAACACGGTGGTAATTACGCAGGATATGGCCAACAAGTATTTTGGCAAGGAAGACCCGATTGGAAAAGTGCTGACTTTAAACAACAACGAGTTGTACAAAGTAACCGGGGTAATTGCTGCAATACCAAGCAATTCCCATTTTCATTTTGACCTGTTTGGTTCGATGCAAAACCTATCTGAAGCAAAAGATCCTTCCTGGATGTCTTCCGGCTTTTTTACTTATCTCCTTTTAAAAGAAAATTACAATTACAAAAACCTGGAAGCCAAACTGCCGGGAATGGTCGAGAAATATATGGGCCCGCAAATAGCGCAATCCATGGGCATGAGCTTATCACAGTTCCGTACCAAAGGCAATGAACTGGGTTTTGCCTTACAGCCTTTAACAGATATTCACCTGCACTCCAACAGTAACTACGAATTGGGGCCGGGCAGTGATATCAAGTATGTTTATATTTTTGGCGCCATCGCTATTTTTGTATTGCTGATCGCCTGTATCAATTTCATCAACCTTTCTACCGCAAGTGCATCCAAACGGGCCAAAGAAGTAGGTATCCGCAAAGTAATGGGTTCCGATAAAACCGAACTGGTTAAACAGTTTATGCTGGAATCTATCCTGCTTACTTTTGTTGCTTTGTTTATCGCCTTTTTATTGGTGCAATTGGCCTTACCGGTTTTCAACCAGCTTTCGGGCAAAAGTTTAAGCTTGGGTTATGCCATTAAACCCTGGGCAGCCTTTTTATCACTTGGTTTGCTGGTTGGGGTTCTGGCGGGCATTTATCCTGCGTTTTATCTTTCTTCGTTTAAACCCATTTCGATCATCAAAGGAAAATTGGGCACGGCCAACAAAAGTATGGGTTTGCGCAACGGGTTGGTTGTTTTTCAATTTTTTATTTCGGTAAGCCTGATCGTAAGCACATTGGTGGTTTATCAGCAAATGCAATTCATACACAACAAAAAATTGGGCTACAACAAAGAACAATTGCTCGTGCTGCCCAACTCCTGGGCTTTAGGCAAGAATGAACAAATTTTTAAAGAGCAATTGTTAAAAGACCCGCGTGTGGTCAACGCAACAGTTTCTTCTTACAAACCTGTCGGGTCAAGCAACAACAATAATTCTTTGGCTTATCCTGAAGGAAAGGAAAACCAGATCATGAAAACGCTGGAGTATCATGTGGATGAACAATACCTGCCCACCTTTGGGATGCAGCTTGCCGCCGGAAGAAATTTCTCCAAAGCTTTTGCAACCGATTCGGCAGCTATGGTGATCAATGAAACCGCAGCGAAAGTTTTTGGATGGAAAAACAATGCAGTTGGGAAAAGGATAACCAGGCAGAACAGTGTTAAAGGAAAGAACTTTACATATACCGTGATCGGTGTTGTAAAGGATTTCAATTTCAAATCCCTGCACGAACCTGTAACGCCTTTGCTGATGGTGCTGCTGCCGGAACCGGGATTGGTCTTTAAAGTAAGGACCGGCGACATTTCGGGCCTGTTATCAGCCATGAAACAGCAATGGGCAAAGTTTAATGTGGAAGAACCTTTTACCTATTCTTTTATGGACGAATTGTACAACAAAACCTATTTGGCAGAAGAAAAAACCGGGCGCATCTTAAACATCTTCACTGTGTTGACCATACTGGTTGCCTGCCTCGGCTTGTTTGGTTTGGCTATTTACACCACAGAGCAACGCACCAAAGAAATCGGCATCCGCAAAGTTTTGGGCGCAAGTGTTTTGCAGATAACAAATATGCTATCCAAAGATTTTTTAAAATTGGTGTTGATTGCCTGCGTTATTGCTTTTCCCCTTTCCTACTGGCTGATGCAAAAATGGCTGCAGGATTTTGCTTACCGCATTAACATCAGTTGGTGGGTTTTTGCTTTGGCTGCTGTTATTGCCCTGTTTATTGCTTTGGCCACCGTCAGTTTTCAGGCGGTAAAAGCAGCATTGGCCAATCCGGTGAAGAGTTTGAAGGTTGAGTGAGAAGAAGTTTTCGGCTGTCAGCTTGCAGCAATCGGCTGAATTGCAGTAGCAGGCTTTACAAGCTGAAGGATAATTTAAACTATAAAAACGCTGAAAGCTGATTGCTAACAGCTAAAAACTAATGCGATGATTAGAAACTATCTTAAAATTGCCTGGCGCAACTTATGGCGTAACAAAATGTACAGTTTTATCAACATTTTCGGTTTGGCACTTGGGCTAACCATTTGTATGCTGATTATGGTTTTGGTTTTGCACGAACGCAGTTTCGACCGCTTCCATCAAAATACCGAACGCATTTATGCGATGCAGTCTAAAGCTGTTATGGGTGCCGACACTTTTCAAATGGCTAATTTTAGTTATGCCACCGCACCTATTATTGAAAAAAGCGTTAACGATATTATGGCCAGTTTACGGCTTTTAAAGCAATACACGCCAGTTATCATCCAAAACCCGGCTGCAGAGAACGCAAAGTTTTCGGAAACAAAACTGCTTTATGCTGATGCTAATTTCTTTGATTTCTTTTCCTTTAAATTGCTTAGCGGAAATAGCAAAACAGTGCTAAACCAGCCTTTTTCTGTTGTGATTTCAAAAGAGATGGCGCATAAATACTTTGGACATCAAAACCCGGTTGGCAAAACACTCCGGTTAAGAAACGATAACGTTTATTTGTTAAAAATAAGCGGTGTAATGGAAAACAGCCCTTCTAACACGGATTTAACTGCTGACTTTATTGTTTCTATTCAGACCTTAAAATCTATGCCCGAAACTGCTGATTTTTTTAAGTCGCAGGTTTTACAAGGCGGCTCGTTTACAACTTATTTTATGCTGAAAAAGCCGGAAAATTATCGGCAGGTGACACGAAATATTCAAACAGTGGCAGAAAAAAATTCGCCGGGCACAAAAGACAAATATAAGCTTACTGCTTTGCGGGATATGCACATGGAAATGAATTATGATGATACCACAAACCTGAAGTATTTAAAGGTTTTCCCTTTGGTTGCGGCGCTGGTTCTGTTACTGGCATTGGTTAATTACATGAGTTTGGCCACAGCAAGGGCAACTTTAAGGGCAAAAGAAGTTGGCGTACGAAAAGTAAATGGTGCCAGTCGCAAAACGCTGATTGTCCAGTTTTATGTTGAGTCGGCCATTTACACAATACTCTCTTTTCTGCTGGCATTTATATTGGTTAGTTTGCTGCGGCCCTGGTTTTTTAATATCCTGCAGCTAAATGTTGATGCTTCTTTTATCTACCAAAAAACAGTGATCGGCTTTATGGCTGCGCTTATGGCTACCACTGTTTTGCTCGCCGGAAGCTATCCGGCTTTTGTGTTATCGGCCTATAATCCCACAGCTACCATCAGCGGAAAACTGAGCAGCAAAAGTGGCGGTGTTTGGGTGCGTAAATCGTTCACGGTATTGCAATTTGTTATTTCTGTAGTCTTGATAATAAGCGGTATTATCATTAACAAACAATTGTACTTTATGCGGCATACCAATACGGGTGTGAACCGTGAAAATGTGTTAACAATTCCTGTACAACAAACGATGGGCAGCCATTACCAGGCTTTCCGGAAAGACATTACAAGTTTAGCTGGCGTAAAACAAGTAGCAGCAGCACATTATGCCATGTATAAAGGGTTAGACGTGTTTTTTACGAAAGGAAGCGTTAGCCTGCCCATATTGTCTGTTGATGAACACTTTATTTCAACACTTGGTATTCAATGGAAAATCCCTCCTGTTTCTACTTCGGAAATTATTCAACCCAGAAATGTGGTTATAAACGAAGCTGTCATAACGAAATTAAATTTACAGGGAAATCCTATTGGTCAGAAAATTGATTTCGGAAACAGTGTTAGTGTAATTGCTGGTGTAGTTAAAAACTTTAACTTCCAGTCGCTAAGCTCGAAAATTGATGCGTTAGCGATGTTTGTGGCACCAGATACGACCAGCAAATGGGGTTTTGGCCGAGGCAGAAATTCCGGAAGTTATCTTTTCGTTAAGACCAACCCGAAAACCAATTTGCCGGAACTGCTTTCCAAAATCAAAAAAACATACAATCAGTACGATCAGGAAACAGCTCTCGAATACCAGTTTATGGATGATGATTTTAACAAGATGTTTAAAGCCGAAGATCGGCTGGCAGATATTTTTGGCATGTTTATCGGCCTTACCATTTTAATTGCCTGTATGGGTTTGTTCGGCTTGGCTGCTTTTACTGCACAACAACGCTTTAAAGAAATCGGAATCCGTAAAATACTGGGCGCTTCGGTTACGCAAATTACAACCATGCTTTCCAAAGATTTTTTGCGGTTGGTTGTTATTGCGCTGCTGATTGCTTCGCCGATTGCTTTTTTTATCATGCAAAAATGGTTGCAGGATTTTGCTTATCATACCCAAATTACCTGGTGGATCTTTGCCTTTGCAGGTTCTACGGCAATTTTGGTTGCCTTGTTTACCATCAGTTTTCAGGCAGTAAAAGCAGCATTGGCTAATCCGGTGAAGAGTTTAAAGGTTGAATGAGGTTTGGGGTTTTGAGGTAAGAGGTTTGGGGTAAGAGCCACTTGCAAAGCCACAAACCTCGCACCTCCTATTTCCTACCCCAAAAAAACACCGATAAAAGAAGCATGAGGTGAGGGTTTTGAGATGAGTTGAAATAACTATCACATAAGCCCCAATATTTGTACTTCCGTTAGATTGATGAAATCTTTTTGGTTAAAAGTGGCAATCTGGTCAACATCGTTATCAAGCACGATAGAAATAATTTCGATATCAAACACAACATTCCCTTTAGGCTGATATTTTTGAACCAGTTTCTCAAAAAGCAGCAAACGTATAAATGATGGGAACAAAATGGTAAAATTTGATTTTACTTCAGCATAAAAACCTAAAAAAATGGCAGATTAATTTTGTGTTTAGATGTTACGGCAAAAAATTCACTGATGTTCTTAGTCGTAATGAATAGATTATGATTGGGGTTGAGCAAGATAGCATTGGCAACCTGATGATGGACTGAACCTTTATCCATTGCATATATCAATACATTGGTATCAAGCAACACATTAATCATCGTGGGCAAAATCACGAATATTTATAAAATCCAGGTCTCCGCCAAGATTAACACTTCCAATAGTTGTCCACTTTCTTTCAGACGGTTTTGCATCGGCCACTTCACGGATTATGATCTCCACATTTTTGCCCACCAGCGGCCCTGCTTCTTTACCAAGTTCGATAATGTCAGATTCAAGCCGTTTTCTAATAGTAATTGTGTTCATCACAAGCCAGTTATAAAATAAATTAAGGTTAAATATACTAATAAAAACAGGCAGTCCTGTTTAAAAATCACAGTATGGTTTCAAGAGATATCAGCAATCAGCTTTCAGCACTTTGCAATTCTCAGGCCTGATACCTCAACCTTCACAATCCAACCGTTCATTTCCGCACAGGTTTTGTAATGAAAACGAACAAACAAGTAATCCCTGTTTATACAAACTTCTCAAAATCAAATACTTAAAATTTTGGTACTAGTCATGTAGCACAATAAACGCAGTAAGTTGCTGTCGTTCTTTATAAGTTAGATGTTAAATAAAACCAAAAATCCTCTCCTCCGGGAGGGGGATATGGTTTTTGTATTGATCCAGAAAATTAAAACCAAACCCTATGAAAACCTTTAAAACCCCTATTTTATTTTTCCTGCTAAGCCAGGGATTGATCGCTTCGGCACAAAACTACAATCAAACACCGTATTTAAATAAATCTTTTGCCAACGCTGACATTAAAAATGTAAACGTGAAAACTTCCGGCGGCAGCATTGCCATCACCGGAGGCAACGCGGCGGATGCGCATGTAGAAGTTTACGTGAACCCAAACAATGGCAACGGCGAAACCATCTCCAAAGAAGAAATTGCCGAGCGAATGAAGGATTATGACCTGGATGTTTCGTTGAGCGGAACAGAACTTGAAGTATCGGCAAAAGCTAAAACCGGTAACTTCAACTGGAGGAAATCGTTGAGCATTTCCTTCAAAATTTATGTGCCAAAAACAGTATCGTCCAACCTGACTACTGCCGGAGGAAGCATCAAACTTGCTAATTTAAGCGGCGGGCAAAACTTTACCACCAGCGGCGGCAGTTTAAATTTGGATCAGCTATCCGGAAATATCAAAGGCCGCACTTCCGGCGGCTCGATCAATGTTTCCAATTCCAAAAACAATATCGACCTGACAACCAGCGGCGGTTCTATCCGTGCAGAAAATTGCGCCGGCATGATCAGCCTGAAAACCTCCGGCGGTTCGCTGGATTTGAATAACCTCAGCGGAAAAATCTATGCCAAAACCAGTGGCGGCAGCGTTCATGGCAGCCAGGTTTCGGGCGAGTTGATTACCGGAACTTCCGGCGGCAGCATCGACTTGAAAAACATGTCGTGCAGTCTGGAAACTTCTACCAGCGCAGGCAGCATCCATGTAGAGATGACGCAATTGGGCAAATATGTAAAAATAAACGGCAGCGTGGGCCATGTGGATTTGCAGTTGCCAACCGGAAAAGGGTTGGATTTGGATTTGCACGGCAACCGCATCACGACAAATGTTTCCGGTAATTTTAATGGTGAAAAAGACAACAGCCGCATGGTTGGACAATTAAATGGCGGCGGCATCCCGGTTACGGTGAGCACAAGCATCGGCGGGATTAATGTGCGGATGTAAGTTGGAAGCGGTCAGCTTTTAGCCATCAACAATCAGCCGAATTGCAGGAGCAGCATTGCAAGGACCGAGAGCTAAAGGCTGATTGCTGAAAGCCCGTAGTAAAATTATACCGGTAAAAGAAGCATTTACCTCGAACCCCTAACCTCATACCTATTTAAAAACTATCGATAAAGTCAACCGCATTTAAAATGGGAACGTTACGAAATGGATGCAAGACAAGCAGGTCTTTATCTCCGGTGATGATACAGGAAGCATTTGCAGCAATGGCCAATTCAAGAAATTTATTGTCTTTGGGGTCGCGGCAAACTTGTATTGATTCTGATATTTCCTGGAAGATTATAAGACCTTTTATTTCGTTTAAAATCACTAACCGAATTTTTAATGAAACATATCTATCAAATTTTGGACGTACAATAACATCGCATAACTCATTGTATGTTTCAAAACTTGCGGGTATTTTACCTAATCGTTTTACTTTGTCGAATGCCATTGTTGAGTTGGAATGTTCAAATAAAATAGCGCTAATCAGGGTGTTGGTATCTATAACAAAAAAGCTATTCTTCATTCAGCAGTTGTTGAAGTATTTCTTCAGTAAGTCCATTTTTAGCTGCCTCTTCTCTTACGGTTTTCAACAAATTTTCAAAGTTAGCTTCTTTCATTTTTTCAGAAAGACCATCTATTTGTCTTTCAAAACTTTTTTCAAGCTCGCTTTTAATTTTAGAAGAAACGTTCTGCCATTTTTTTGCCGTAGCATCATCAACTTCAATTACTATCCGTTCCATAAATTATCCTAATCAAGTACAAATCAAATTTACAAAAATTAAATATTTTAAAATGCCATTATCTATTTGAAAACCCTAATGCTTCTTTTACCGCTAAAAAATAAGTGTATGTATCGCATCTTTTGAAGATATGAATAACAGGTTTGATGTTTTTATGGGGGTAAAAGAAGCATCATTTAATTGACAATTTTAAGACAGTATTAAACGCTGAAAGCTAATTGCCGACAGCTAAAAGCTAATTAACCATGTTCAAAAACTACATCAAAATCGCGTGGCGGAACTTACTTCGCAACAAAGCTTTTTCTATTATTAATATTGTTGGATTGGCTATCGGTATGGCTGGTGCGATATTAATTTTTGAATGGGTGCAAAATGAACTGAGCTTTGATCAGTTTCATGCCAACAAAGACACTTTGTACAAAGTGTGGAACCGAAACACACCTAAAGGACCCGTTTATACTTGGGACGTTTCTTCTGGTGCTGTCGGGCCAGCGTTAAAACAGCAGTTCCCGGAAGTAAAAGCCACCGCCAGAACTTCTTGGCCTACGCCGCGGCTGTTCAACTTTGCCGACAAAGCAATTAAAGCAACCGGACTGGATGTTGACAAGCCTTTTTTGACCATGTTTAGTTTCCCTTTGCTGGAGGGCAGTTCAGCACATGCTTTGGACGATGTAAACAGCGTTGTGCTTACTCAAACACTGGCCGGGAAGATTTTTGGAAAACAAGATCCGATGGGGAAAATGGTAAAAATCGACAACAAAGATACCTACAAAGTTACGGGCGTGATGAAAGACCTGCCCAACAATACGCAGTTTGATTTTGAATATCTGGTGTCGCTTGCAGGCAATCCGCAAACTGCATATATGGAAACCAAATGGAACACCATGGCCTTCAACACTTACGTGCAGCTACAGCCCGGCGCTTCTTTGGCTAAGGTTGATCGAAAAATTAAAGACCTCGTTTTGAAACATGATCCTACAACGGAGGAAGAGATTTTCCTGCATCCTGCCAGCAAATGGCATTTGTATTCAAGGTTTGAAAACGGCAAAGTTGTTGGCGGAAGAATTGAGACCGTGAGGTTGCTTTTTATTATCGCCTGTCTGATTTTGTTGATAGCCTGCATTAATTTCATGAACCTAAGTACCGCACAAAGTGAAAAACGCGCTAAAGAAGTTGGTTTGCGCAAAACGATTGGTGCGAGCAGATTTATGCTGATCAAACAGTTTTTAAGCGAATCGATCCTTGTCTCGTTTATTTCTGCCGTGATTGCGTTGTTGCTTGTCCAGATTTTCCTGCCGGCTTTCAACCAAATAACCGACAAGAAACTAACGATTGAATATGGTAATCCGCTGTTTTGGCTTTTTGGGATTGGTTTTATACTGATCACCGGTTTACTTGCCGGAAGTTATCCTGCGTTCTTCTTGTCGTCCTTCCAACCGGTAAGAACTTTGAAAGGCTTGTTTAAAGGTAAAATTCAGGTAATTACGCCCCGAAAAGTACTTGTGGTGCTGCAATTTACCGTTGCCATTGTGTTGATTGTTTCGACCTTAATCATTTATAAGCAAATCAAATATACCCAACAACGCGATACCGGTTATGTGCAAAACATGCTTTTAGAACATCCGATCAATGGTGATATTTTAAAGAACTTCGATCTGATCAAAAATGAGCTGATCAACCAGGGAATTGCAACGGCGGTAAGCAAAACCAGTATGACGATCACTACCGACGGCAGCAGTTCGCAGGGATTACAATGGGGCGATCAAGACCCAGACCATTCAAAAATCAACTTTACACAATTTGCAAGCACGGGCGACTTTGTCAAAACGATGGGCTTAAAGCTAATTTTAGGCAGGGATATTGACCTCGTTCATTATCCAACCGACAGCAACGCGGTTTTATTGAATGCAACAGCAATCGACTGGATGAAACTCAAAAATCCAATTGGGCAAATCATTACCGCCAACAATAAGTCCTTGACAATTGTCGGCGTTTTTCAAGATTTCATTGTCGGCTCTCCTTACCAGCCGGTCAGTCCGATGGTGGTTTACGGAACGGATCATTGGTATTATGGCAACATGCTGATCCGGCTGAAGGCGCATCAACCTGTATCAAAAAGTTTGGAGGAGGCCAAAGAAATCTTCAAAAAATACAATCCTGCTTATCCTTTCGAATACAAGTTTGTAGATGAAGAATATGCGCAAAAATTTGCAGAACAGGAACGGACCGGCGAACTGGCCGCTTTATTTGCCGGTTTAACGATTGCGATTTCCTGTCTTGGTTTGTTTGGACTTGCTGCCTATATGGCCGAAAGCCGCTCAAAAGAAATCGGCATCCGCAAAGTTTTGGGTGCCAGCGTAGGCGGATTGGTTCAATTGCTCAGCAAAGAATTTGTAGCACTTGTCGTCGTAGCGATGTTGATTGCTACGCCAATTGCCTGGTACGCGATGCACAAATGGTTGCAGGATTACAATTACCGGATCAATATCAGTTGGACAACATTTGTGCTGGCAGGAATCCTTGCAATTTTAATTGCGCTACTTACCATCAGTTTTCAGGCGGTAAAAGCAGCATTGGCAAATCCGGTAAAAAGTTTGAGGAGTGAGTGAGGAGAAAGCGATTGGCCGTCAGTTATCAGCCGTCAGCTGGATTGCAAGAGCAAACTTTTCAAAAGCTGAAGGCTGACTGCTGATATCTAAAAGCAACTATTAAACCAATGCTGAAAGCGATTGCCGACAGCTAAAAACCAATACGATGATTAGAAACTATCTCAAAATAGCCTGGCGCAATTTCTACAAGCAGAAATTCTATACCGGCATTAATGTTTTTGGTTTGGCTTTGGGCATCAGTTGCACTTTGATGCTGTTTTTGTTCATCACTTTTCATTTAAGTTTTGATCGTTATCATGTCCATGCCAAACGTATTTTCAGGATTGTTACCGAGCTGCATATTCCTGATGGTAGTATTGATTACGATCAAGGTTCACCATATTTACTTGGACAATTAATAAAGCGAAATGCTGCCGTTGCAAACGAAACTTCCTTGTTAAGCAAACGCAGCTTTACGGTAGCTGTACCAAAAAATCAGGATAAACAAAGCCTTTTTTATGAGTTTGAAAACGTGGCTTTTACCGATAACAACTGGTTTAAAATCTTCAGTTACCAATGGCAAGCCGGAAACCCGTCAACAGCTTTAAGTAATCCGTTTCAGGCGGTTATCACCTCAAACCTGGCTAAAAAGTATTTTAATACGGATGACGCTGTGGGCAAAACCATTCGGGTAGATAAATATCTTTTCACGATCACCGGCGTTTTACAGGACAATCCAACCAATACGGATGTGCAGGCTAATCTTTTTCTTTCGATCGCTTCTTTACATACCATGTCTCTGGAACCTAAAACGTTTTGGACTGACATTAGCTTTATTTCCTCTAAAAACTACACCTATGTTTTGCTCAACAATGAAAGTGCAAGTAAACAAGTTGACCAGGACGTAAAGACGATTTTAAAAAACGATTACAAATATTTTTCCTATCTGGACTTCCATTTACAACCACTGGAAGAAGTTCATTTTGACAGCCGTTACAGCGGTAAAATTTCTAAACCATTATTATTGATATTGGCTCTGGTTGGCTTCGCATTAATCCTGATTGCCTGTGTCAATTTTGTAAATATGGCAACGGCCCAAAGTTTAACCAGGGCAAAAGAAATAGCCACGCGGAAAGTTTTGGGCAGCAGCCGGAAAGCCATTTTCTGGCAATTCATCACCGAAACCACTTATGTTGCTTTAACGGCTGCTCTTCTTGCTTTGCTGGCCACCATGCTGTTTTTACCCACCTTAAATAACTGGCTGCAATTGCAATTGGCTGTCAACAGTAACGCTTTGCTGTTTCTGGCTGCGCTGCTGGTGGTCATTGTGTTTTCGGCAGGCTTTTATCCGGCGGTGATATTGAGCAATTTTAAACCGGTGGATGCTTTGAAGAACAAGATTGGCAGCAACAATTCTTCCTCCAAAATGTCAAGTCAGGTTTTGATCGTTGTTCAAAATATCATTGCCCAAACCCTGATCATTTGTACGGTCATCATTATTTTACAGGTTTCATTCCTTAAAAATGTTGATTTGGGCTTTAACAAAGATGCCATAATTATGGTGCCCGTTCCGGATCATTCGCCGGCAAAACTTACTTATTTGCGCAATCAGTTGAGCAATTATGCGGGCATTAAAAGCCTTACTTTTTGTTATAAACCACCTTCTGCCTTTACGCAACCAGGAGGCAGCATTCGCTACGATGGCCGGGAATGGGAGAAATTTACCGTAAGCAGTATTGTTGGAGATCAGGATTATATCAAAACATTTGGTTTAAAATTATTGGCTGGCCGTAATCTTTATCCTGCGGATTCCAACAGCTATATCATTAATCAGCAGGTGCTTCAAAAGCTAAACATTAAAACGCCGGAACAAGCAATTGGGCACAAGCTAACCGCCGGAGAATTTAGTGATGAAGTTGGGACGATAGTCGGCGTGGTAAAAGATTTTAATATCCAGCCCTTAAATACGGTAATTGCGCCAGCATTAATAACGCCAAAACCAGCATATTACGAGTTTGCGGCGGTAAAGATTGCCGGAGTGCAGCAACAGCGTTCTATTGAAACAATCCAGCAAAAATGGAAACAGACCTTTCCGCAAAACGCATTCGAATATCATTTTTTGGACGAGCAATTAGCTGCTTTTTACCAGAAAGAGGAAATGATTGGCAAGCTGATTACTGTTGGAACAATGGTGGCTATTTTAATCAGTTGTCTGGGACTTTTAGGGCTAATTTCATTGATGACGGTACAACGCACCAAAGAGATCGGGATCCGGAAAGTACTTGGTGCTACCGTAAGCAGTATTGTTACGTTAATATCCAAAGATTTTGTAAAACTGACTGCGGCAGCGGTTCTCGTCAGTTCGCCTTTTGCCTGGCTATTGATGAGCCACTGGCTGCAAAACTTTGCTTATCGAATTGAAATTAGCTGGTGGATTTTTGCAACAGCCGGTGCTTCCGCTATTTTGATTGCTTTGGTTACCATCAGTTTTCAGGCGGTAAAAGCAGCATTGGCCAATCCGGTGAAGAGTTTGCGGAGTGAGTGAGGGAAAGCTATCAGTAGTTGGGTATTAGCAGTCGGCTGAATTGCAAGGGCAAACTTTGCAAAAGCTGAAGGCTGACTGCTGAAAGCTAAAATCAACTATTAAACTAAATGCTGAAAGCCAATTGCCAATAGTTAAAAACTAATCCTACATACTGTTTTTACCACCTAAAAACCTGTATCACAACAGTACATGGATTGTATCGTTTCCGAACGGTTTTAAAGAGTTTATTTTAATTAAGCTCCTCAAAAACAACAGCTTAAACTATCGGCACAAAATTAATATCAATCCCTGTAAAAACCATCTCCATGAAAACATCAATGATACTTCTTTTATCAACCTTTTCTTTGTATGCATCGGCGCAAACCCGCACCAAAACCAGTATGTACAAAACGGATGACACCAAACAATCGGTTAGCGATAATGGCAAAACGATGCACATCATGGTCAAAAGCAGCAAGGCCGGAAAAGAAATTAATTACGATCATACTTTTTTGGTTAGCGGAATGAGCCAAAAGCAAAAAGATGCCCTCCTTAAAAGGGTGAATGATTCGTTGGGTATTCATCCACCAATTGCTCCGCCAGCCCCACATGCACCGCCAATGCCACCAGCGCCACCTGGACATTAGCTTTTTAGCAGTTAACTACCTGCAAAGCTCATACCTGTAATTCGATACCAAAATAACCAACTATACAAATGCTGAAAGCTGATTGCCGACAGCTAAAAGCTCTTAAAAATGTTCAAAAACAACCTCAAAATTGCCTGGCGGAATTTGTTAAAAGGCAAAGTATTCAATGTAATCAATATTGCCGGATTAAGTGTGGCGGTAGCTTGCTGCGTACTGCTTTTCTTGACAGTGGTTTACGAGTTTTCTTACGATAAATTCCACAAAAACCTGCCGGATATTTACCAGGTTTACCTCACCGAAAACCGGGCAAAAGGGATTGAGCGTAATACAGCGATGCCTTCGCCCCTTACGCCTGCCCTGAAAGCCGAATATCCAGAAGTGCAGTACATTTCGCGCTTAGGACACAGCCATGCAGAAATTACCTACAAAACCAAAAAGATCATGCAATCGGTTCGGTTTGTGGACGAAGACTTTCTGCGGATATTCACTTTTCCGCTTGAAAAAGGATCGGTAAAAACAGCATTGCATGATCTACGCAGCATTGTTATTACTGCCGAAGTTGCAAAAGCCGTTTTCGGAACAGAAAACCCGGTTGGCAAAACGGTAGAACTGAACCTGTACAACCAAAACCAGAGTTTTGTAGTTGGCGGCGTGGCACACGATTTCCCCGATAATTCCAGCATCGGTTTTGGTGTGCTGATGCGTTTTGAAAACTACAACAACTACCAGCAAAACTTAGATAAATGGGATACGGGCAACCATGTTACTTATGTTAAACTGAATGCGGGTACTGATCGCGCTTTGTTTGAAAAACGTTTAATCCCTTTCGCCAAAAACCATTTTAAAGAAGATATCAGCAATATTAAACGCGACGGTGCCGCGCCGGATGCCAACGGGAATGTATTTACCGTTAACCTTACGCCTTTTGCCGGCAATCATTTTAATAATGATTTGAGCGGACTGGAAGGCAGTCCGATTTCCAGGGTTTATGTAATTGCCCTGCTGGCCATCGGTATTTTTATTTTGCTGATCGCCTGCATCAATTTCATCAACCTAAACATTGCCCGCGCTTTTAACCGCGCCCGCGAAATTGGCGTGCGCAAAACGCTGGGTGCGGGTAAATGGGCTTTGCTGGTTCAGTTTTGGGTAGAAACGGCTTTGGTTTGTCTGATTGCTTTTGGCTTTGGTTTGCTGATTTCGTCGCTCATCCTGCCCGTATTTGCACAAAATTTTAAAAGCCATATCCATCTCAAAATGCTGTTGCAGCCGGGTTCGTTGCTTGCTTTTTTTAGCACCTTTTTGTTGATAACAGTTATTGCAGGTTTTTATCCGGCCTGGCTGATGCTCCGTTACAAAACAGTTTTAGTTTTAAAAGGGACGGTAAATACCCGAAAACCCGGCCGAGTGCGCAACATTTTATTGGTTACGCAATTTGCACTTTCTACTTTGCTGATTATCTGCACGCTGGTTACCTGGCAGCAAATGCAGTATATGCAGAACCGGCCGCTGGGTTACAACCGTAGCGAGGTGATCAGTATTCCGCTTGGCAACCTTTCCGGCACCAACGCTTTGGATATTTTACGCCAGAAACTACAAGGCTCGCCAGAAGTGGAAAGTATCACCGGTTCGCATAGTAATTTAGGTTTGGGGAATGATGGCACTACTACTACTTCCATTACCGGTTTTATTTATAACGGCCATGAACTGAGAAGCCACGTGCAACTGATTGATTATGATTATTTGAAAACACTTGGCATACGCTTGCTAACTGGCCGGGATTTTTCGCGGGATTTTGCAACTGATAGCAATTCGGTCATCATAAACGAAAAGATGGCGGCACAAATCAGCAGTAAAAACCCGGTTGGTACTTTTTTACCATTTGAAGAAGGGAAACCGCCGATGCAGGTAATTGGTGTGGTGAAAGATTACAATTTCAAATCCCTGCACGAAGAAGTAGAACCTTTATCGCTCAGCATTAAACAAAGAAACCGGCAGGAATATGTTTTTGTACGGATCAAACCAGTTGGACTTAATGCTTCTTTTAACCACCTAAAATTGCAATGGCACCAAATTTTCCCGAACACAGAATTTAATGGTTCCTGGCTAAACGAAAACACCGAGCGCCAATATAGAAGTGAAAAACGCTTGGCTAACATTTTTATCGGTTCGGCCATTATTGCCATCCTCATTTCCTGCATTGGCTTGCTAGCTATGGCTATGATGGCCATGGTACAGCGCACTAAAGAAGTGGGCATTCGTAAAGTTTTAGGTTCGAGCATTGCCGGGATTGTGGTTCTGCTTTCCAAAGATTTTATCAAACTGGTTTTACTGGCCAGCGTGTTAGCTTTCCCGGTTGCCTATTGGGTGATGCACAATTGGCTGCAAAGCTTTGCTTACCGCATCGACATCAGCTGGTGGATCTTTGGTCTGGCTGCGCTGATTGCTTTGGTTATTGCTTTGGCCACCGTCAGTTTTCAGGCGATAAAAGCAGCATTGGCCAATCCGGTGAAGAGTTTGAGGAGTGAGTGAGCGAAGGCTATCAGCAATTAGCTATCAGCTATCAGCACCTTGCAAATCCTCGCTCCCCTCACTAAAAATTATACGATAAAAGAAGTATTAAAAACCGAAAATTATGTTTAGAAACTACATCAAAATCGCATTTAGAAACCTTTGGAAAAACAAGGGTTATTCTGCCATCAACATTTTCGGTCTGGCGATTGGCTTAGCTACTTGCCTGCTGATCACGTTGTTTGTAGTTGATGAATTAAGCTACGATAAATTCAACAAAAAAGCTGACCGGATTTTTCGTGTAAACACTTATATACACCTTAATGGCAGCGATTTTAAGCAAAGGGTAACTCCGGCACCAATGGCTGATGCTTTGATGAAGGATTATCCGCAAATTGAGCAAGCCGTGCGAATGGATGTTGGCGGTACTATACTGGTTAAAAAAGGTACTGAAACCTTAAAAGAGCCTCATGCTTTTTTTGCTGACCCGAACTTGTTTGATGTTTTTACGCTGCCAATGATTGCTGGGAACCCGAAAACAGCTCTAAATCAGCCAAATACTATGGTGATCTCAGCATCTATTGCCAAAAAATATTTTAACAGCATAGATGTTCTTGGCAAAACCTTAAAAGTTGATAATACAACCGATTATAAAATTACAGGTGTGATCAAAGATACGCCGGAGCAATCGCACCTGCATTTCAATTTTATCAAATCAATGTCGAGCAATGAACGCGGTCGTTCGCCGATGTGGCTAAACAATAATTTTACAACTTTTGTGCTTGTGCGGGCGGGCACAAGCCAACCAACATTAGATCGTTATTTAAAGGAAACAGCAAAAAAATATGCCGAGCCGCAGGTTCAAACTATATTTCACAGCAGTTTTAGTGATTTGGAAAAGAAAGGCGATTACTTAAAATATGCTACCATTCCGCTAACCCGCATCCATTTATATTCTGATTTAACCAATGAAGCAGAGCCATCTGGCAATATTCAGTACGTTCATATTTTTATTGTGATTGCTGTTTTTATCCTGCTGATTGCGTGTGTCAATTTTGTCAACCTTTCTACCGCCCGTTCTGCGGGACGTTCTAAAGAAGTTGGCGTGCGGAAAGTGTTAGGCTCCAACCGTTCTAACCTGGTTCTGCAGTTTTTAACCGAATCTGTATTAACAAGTTTGATCGCATTTGGGGTTGCATTACTCATAGCCATACTGTTTTTACCCTACTTTAATCAGCTTTCAGGAAAACCGACTTCATCAGGACTGTTTCCTAATTGGCAAATGCTTCCTTCCCTCCTGATTATTACAATCTTGATCGGCATTTTTGCCGGACTTTATCCTGCATTTTTCCTCTCCGCATTCGATCCAGTCCAGGTTTTAAAAGGCAAATTAGCATCAGGATTTAAAGGCAGCTGGCTACGTAATAGTTTAGTTGTGTTTCAATTTTCCACGGCCATCATTTTGATAATCGGTACACTGGTAATTCACAACCAGTTAAGCTATATCCGCAACAAAAATTTGGGATATAACCGCGATCAGGTTTTGGTTTTGAAAAACGCTTACTCACTTGGCAATTATGTACAAACCTTTAAAAATGAAGTATTGCAGATACCAGGCGTTGTAGCAGGATCACAAGCCAGTGCTTTACCAGCTTCCAGCGAGAACGAGTGGAACCAAAATGCGTTTTCAAAAGATGCCACCATGAGCACCAATCAGTTGGTAACAATATCAGATTGGTCCGTCGATGCTGATTATATTTCAACCTTAGGTATAAAAATGGCACAAGGCCGAAATTTTTCAGCAAAAATGCCTACCGATTCTAACGCTTTTTTAATTAATGAAGCAGCAGCACGTTTGTTAGGTTACACAAAACCACTGCAGGAAAAACTGTATGAATCTAACCGCGGAAACGGTGCAAGTGCCCGTTCAATTATCGGTGTGGTTAAAGATTTTAATACGGGTTCGTTGCGAAATAAAACAGTTCCTATTGTTTTCCGCCTTTCTAAATATGGTGATCGGTTTGCATTCCGAATCAAGAGTAAAAACATACCACAAGTGTTGGCACAAATAGAAAGCAAATACCATGGTGTAGTTAAAGAAATGGCTGGCCAGCCGTTTCTTTATTCTTTTATGGATGAGGATTTTAACCAACTCTACCAATCAGAACAACGCACCGGAAAACTGTTTATCTGTTTTGCTTTTTTTGCTATTTTGATTGCCTGCCTCGGTTTGTTCGGCCTGATTACTTATGCGGCCGAACAGCGCACCAAAGAAATTGGTATCCGCAAAGTTTTAGGTGCTACAATCGCCAACGTTACCGCTTTGCTTTCTAAGGATTTTATAAAACTTGTTTTTATTTCTATCGTAATTGCCACACCAATTGCCTGGTTTGCAATGAGCAAATGGTTGCAAAGTTTTGCTTATCGCACCAACATTAGCTGGTGGGTTTTCGTGTTAGCAGCTGCAATGGCGTTGATTATTGCCTTGATCACCGTCAGTTTTCAGGCGGTAAAAGCAGCATTGGCCAATCCGGTAAAGAGTTTGAGAAGTGAGTGAGAAGGAGGCTTTCAGCAATCAGCTTTCAGCAATCAGTGATTTGCAATGTCTCCTACTTCAAACGAAAATAACAAACTATACAAAAAGCTGAAAGCCGATTGCTGACAGCTAAAAGCTTAAATAATAAACTAAAACAAGCTGAAAGCCGATTGCCGACAGCTAAAAACCAAATATTATGTTCAAAAACTATTTCAGGCTTACGTTCAGAAACTTGTTAAAAAACAAAGTTTCTTCCATTATAAATATTGGGGGGTTAGCCGTAGGGCTGGCCACAGGGATCATCATTTTGCTCGAAATAGTAAATGAGGTTAGTTACGATAAATTCAATACTAACCTGGCCGATACTTACCTGTTGATGAACAACCAGAACTTGGGCGGTGATATTAAAACCGGAAATACAACTCCCGGCCCGTTAGCCAGTAGTGTATTAAATGAAATCCCGGAAATAAAATATGCTGCCCGTACCTGCCAGGAAAGTGATCTGATCCGGTATGGCGATAAAACCATCTATACAAATTCTATTTATACAGATGCGGACTTTTTTAAGATGATGAGCTTTCCTGTAATAAGAGGGAATCCTGCAAATGCGTTGAAACAACCGAATTCGATAGTGCTAACAGAAGCCACTGCGAAAAAAATATTTGGCACAACCGATGTCATCGGCAAAATTTTGATGCTGAATAATACAGATGCAGTAAATGTTGCGGCTGTTGTTCGTGATGTGCCGCAAAATAGCACCAATCAGTTTGATATGGCAATTCCGTTTATGTTTTTTGAAAGTAAAAACGATTGGCTGAAAAAATGGGATGACGACAGGATACAAACTTGGATACAAGTTAAGCCCGGGGTAAAACTTGCAGCTTTAAATAAGAAGCTAAAAGAATTGTTTCTTAGAAAACAACTTGAGAAAAACATTGATTTGTTTGCTTATCCGTTTTCAGCTTTAAGGCTGTATGACCAATTTAAAAATGGCAAACCCAGCGGTGGTATCATAAATATTATCATGCTTTTAAGTACAATAGCAGGATTTGTTTTGCTGATTGCCTGTATCAACTTTATGAACTTAGCAACAGCACGATCCGAACAACGTGCCCGCGAAGTTGGTGTTCGGAAAGTGCTTGGGGCTTCAAGAAAACGGATCATCTTTCAGTTTCTTGGCGAAGCCTTATTTCTTTCGTTCCTCGCATTGATGTTGGGTGTTTTACTTGCTGTTTTAGGGTCAGGTAAAAAAGTTGGGGATAATTTGGGATAAAAAATATATTTGTTAAAAAAAAGCGCAATCGAAACAACGAACTATAAACTATTTCAGGAACTATTTCCGGGCGAGCTGATGGAGTACTTT